>Ga0209343_10001756_pt1 | contig 28825 bp, 29 predicted proteins | sample RifCSPlowO2_02_FD_184026 | JGI IMG/M metagenome (GOLD analysis project Ga0209343, IMG submission 184026) | Groundwater microbial communities from Rifle, Colorado - Rifle CSP2_plank lowO2_0.2 (SPAdes) (version 2) | ecosystem: Environmental > Aquatic > Deep subsurface > Groundwater | place... | reverse complement strand
CCTCCTTCTCCTGGCTTTCCCATTATTGCACCAAACGATCCAACAAAAAGCTCTCCTGGTGTTACTCCTTTATTGAATCTTCCGTCTTTATGAGAGTAAAGAGGGGTACCCTCAGGGAGCTTAAAACCGACAATTTTGAATAGCTGACCATTTATCTCTTTTTGTATAACTTTTCCTCCTCCGCAATATTCTTCCGGGAGAATCTTACAGGAACCGGGGGCTGATCTTGATTGAACCTGAACAGATTTATTGTCCTTCTTAATAACTGGGACTTGCGTCTTTTTCTGATTGAAAAAAAAGAAGAATACTACTGATAGTATCAGTATAAAACCCACCAACAGAATCAGAGAATTTTTCCTCATCTATATTTATTGTGGGGTTTTTTTTTGCTTTTGTCAATAAACCGTTGTGGAATTTTGTATCGTGAATTTTAAAATTCTATTTATCCTTGTCTGACAAAGGAGTGTCTGAATATATAGGAGATCCAATACTGGGTTTAAGAGGGGCATTGCCTTTGTCAATTCTCTTTACGGGTTCCATTTCTGAAAAACCGGGGAACAATCTGGTCAATGTCTCAGTGTCTGTTTCCGGTCTTGTACCTTCAGCATTAGCACGAGTAGCCATAATGATAAGATTATACTCTCCAAAATTTGTTACCCCGGTATTTTGTATAGTACCTATAATATCACCCCTTTTAATATCTCCAGAATTATTTGAAAACTTAATATCGCCATAGACAGAAAAACCTCCTTCTCCTGGCTTTCCCATTATTGCACCAAACGATCCAACAAAAAGCTCTCCTGGTGTTACTCCTTTATTGAATCTTCCGTCTTTATGAGAGTAAAGAGGGGTACCCTCAGGGAGATATTCTGGACGGAATCCTAGAAGCTTAAATGTCTGCCCTAGATATTTTAACTCGATGAGCTCTGCCTTAGCGCAAACTTCAGGGGGGAGGATTTGGCAGGGGACTTCTTGTCTTGCCTCAGGGGTAGGTTTTGGCGGTTCAGGGGCGGGAGTAATGGTAATTGATGAACTTTCCGCTGTTGGAGCGGGCGGTCTCATGGTTTCACCGGAAGCTGTCGGGACAGTTGGAGAAGAAGGAGCGGGATTTTCAGTCCTTCCTGCGCCCGGCGCGCAGGATATAGCAACAGCGGCAATTGTTCCGCCTACTGCAAGGCCAACTTGCTTTGCCTTGCTACCGATTTTATCTCGAAGTCCCGGCCGAACCTCTTTTTCCATATTCTCAGTCATATGCTTAATTAATTAAAATATTCTATCACTACAGGATATGCCCTGTCAAGCGGTCGAGATAATGTTAAGCGAAATTTGGTAGTATAGATCTACTTGTGATAAAATCTATCCTTGTTCAAGTTAAATTTATTTTTATAAACTCGTTCATAAAAATAAATACAGTAACACAATTATAATAAATTAATAAAATGAAGATTTATTTTCACTGTTCTTTAATAGGTAAAGAACAATATATAAAAGAGTACAATGCTATTGTTAGAATTCTTCAAAATCTTAAACATGAAGTTTTTGCTGATCACATATTCAAGAAAAACCATAGGAGGCTCTCTCAAAAAAGTGAAAATGAAATATATGAGGATGTTCAACGTAAAAAAAATCTAATAAAATCATGTAATGCAATAGTTATTGAATCAACGTACCCTAGTATTGGAGTTGGTTATATTATAGCATATGCTTTAGAGCAGCATAAAAGTGTTTTGGTATTATACCAACAATCACCTCATGCAATGCTTCTCAGTGAGAAAAATAGGCTTTTAACCCTTAAAAAATATAGTATCGCGAACAAAAAAACTCTTTTACATGATTTGAAACTTTTCTTAGAGAAAACTCAAAAAAAGATTTTAAAGTATAGATTTAATATGATGATAGATCAATCTTTAAATGATTTACTAAGTCAAGAAGCCAATAGATTACATATCAGTAAAGCTAACTACGTACGCCAACTAATTTTTGAAAAATTGCTTAAATCCAAAAACAACAAATGATTTGGCTTTCATTTTTTAAGTTAAAGTGTTAAAATTCGCATTAGTTTCATGAAGTCGTTAATTATGACAAAGGAGATTAGGCGAGTTGAACAGAGAATTGTTTACCAGACGGAAAGAAGTTCTATTCGTGAAGATACAATAGTTTATGCAGATGGGCGAGAGGAGGTTCACGAAATACTTCAATCACCTGAAGGGGTTCTTATATTACCTATTACTCAAGACGGACGGATAATGCTAACCAAAGAATATCGTCATAATCATGGGTGGGTATATGGTGTACCTATGGGTAGAAAAGAAACGGGTGACTCCCAACCTCTTGATGCTGCAAAAAGAGAACTTAAGGAAGAAGTAGGTTTAGCTGCCACAAAATGGACGCATATCAGCACTCATCATAATGGTATTCACGAAGAAGGTCTTAACTATTTTTATATTGCCGAAGTATTAACAGCCGGCACATTTTCTCATGACAAAGATGAAGATATCCAGAGTATTGAAATGACTTTTGAAGATGCATTTCGATTGATGGATAAAGGAGAAATTGTTGATCTACCTAGTAGGGGATGTATATGGGCAGGATACATTCACTTACAGAATAAAAGTAAAGAAAAACCTAGCAATACTGAGAAACCTCGTTAAGACAACTAAATAATCGGGAAGTTTGAACATCACCGTAAGAACCCGCGAGAAGTTGAGATTTAATCCATTCCAAGAGTTGAACCCTTTTTTCTACAAAAACCTTTTGAATTGCGTTAATAGCATCACGATCAATACTTTCGCTTATTTCCAAGTTACCAACTAGACTCCTGAGAAAACTTAATTCTAATCGACGAAAGGCATGAAGAGCTGACTCTACATTTCGTGCAGGGCTATTTTGAATTTCTTTTGCAAGAGTCACTGTCGCAACTTCACCTTTCAGTCCAAAAATTAATGGATATAAATCTTCCACCCATTTATCTGCCAGCTGAGCAACAAGCTCAATCCTTGGATCTTTAAAATGCGCTTTATAAAATACGAGATCTTCTGTCTGCTCTTCCAAAAGTCCTTCATGTTCCATGAGTTTCAAATATGGGCTACCTGATTGTACGCGTAGTACGCTAAGGGGGTTCGTGACCTTAAGACCCATCCCTGTTTTTTCTAAAAACTCTAGCGTTTCACGCAGTTCTGTAACTGTCATAAGATAATCTATTGGTATATAACCTGCAACTACATCAATGCCTAACTCTCGAAGAACTTTAATCGCTTTATAGTTTTCTTCAACAGTTATTTGTTTTCCATATCTTTTTAACTGGGATTGTGAGCCAGACTCTAAGCCTAGGAATACTCGAGTCAACCCTGCTTCGGTACAATGTTTCATTATTTCTCGCAATCGAGCGTTTTGTTCGGGAGTATTTTTTCTTTCAAAAATATGATCAGCGCGAGTGGATACACTCCACTCCATTTGTATGCCTCTTTGTATAATTTCATCAGCAATACGGAACGTTCTTTCTGGATCACCACCAAAATCATCACCAGTAAAACTTACTTGATGAATACCCATGTTGTTTAATTCCTCAAAATCATCCACAATGCGTTTTGGCCACATATCTCCCGAAAATCCAGAACCCCTAAATGCTCGTCTGGAACAAAACGTGCAAGAAAAGTCACACCCACGAGAGTCTTCTGCCCAAATCATTCCTTTTAATTCATCGTAAATCCGTTTAGTAGCAATTCTTGCAGCTAAATGAAGTTTTGATTGCGGCCATAGTCTATGATAAGTTGCAACAATTTTGCCTACACTGTTAATAAAAGCAATGCCAGGAATTTCTTCAAAGCTTCTATCGCCTCGTATTGCCTCAACAATCATTTGTGATGCAACCTCAGCCTCACCAGTCGCTAAAACAGTTTGCGGATAACGACGTAAAAGGTCAACTGTAGCAAAGGTAGGAACAACACCGCCTAAAACGAGTAGCGGCCTATGCCCATCTTCCCATGGAATGGCATTGATAGCAGTGATAATTTTGTCTGTTTGTTCCAGTGCTCCAATTTTTACCGATATACCAAGTACATCTGGTTTGTGCGCTGAAACATTCGACATAATCTTCTCAAGTGGATCAAGCTGCATATCAAAATGGTCAACTTTTACGCCTTCACCGTTTTCACCAATTAAATGACCAGCAATCGCCTCGGGCCCTAATGATTCTCCTACTGTAGCTCCATGCTTATGCGAAAATGTAGATATAAAATCCCATTTTACTGGTGTTGAGTTATCTCTGCCTGTTTCCACAACTGTTCCTCGAAATGCTTCTATATTAGACATATTTATTCTCTCTCCCTATGACTAGAAGGTCGCACTAAAGATTCTATATTGTAAGTAAGTCCGTTTTCGGCAAGAGTATGTAACTGCCTCATTGTTTCTCCTAATGATGTATCCGTTTGAATACTTGGGATACTAAATGTTCTTTTGAACATCTCATATTGTCCCTGTAGTGCTCGTGAAAACGGTTTCCATTGATGCTCCCAATCCTCACGAGATAATCCTCGTCCTAAAATCCACCTTTCTTTTAAGTTTTCATAATCTGTTGCAAGAAGAACTAACATGCCTGGAACCCAGTTATTTTTTGCTACTTCAGTTTCTGTCCACAAAGCTACTTTTCCTCCAAATGCTCTTGCATACACGACAGCATCTATTGGAGATCTCTCAACTATTAATGTTCCGTCATATGGTAAATTTCTGATCATTTCGTCTTTTTTAAAATTTTGTTCAAGCGCCCATTTTTGTGCGTTCAGTTGAGCTTCTTTACTACCTAACCAAGCGTTATGCACAAAGTCGGGTACCGGTTCCGTAAACTCAGGCAATGTCATTCCGCCCTTGTGTCGCCATTCTTTTATGATTGTAGATTTGCCTGCACAAGGAACACCTAAGAGGTATACTACTTTTTTCATTAAGTGTTGTATAATTACTCAACAAGTAAATTGTATTAGAATAGCTGTTGTATGTCAAGACATCGAATATGAGTCTGGTGCAAAACTCCCTTTAGATTGATGTAGCAATGTCAAAGATTAAGTATTACTCTTGTTTTCCTATGCCCCCAAATGATTAGTTCTTTTAAGCTTAACGCCCGCAGGTGCAATCGCACAACACCTCGAAGGTGTAATTGTAATCGGGGCAAATATTCGAATTTGGTGCAAAACTAATTTCTTCTTGATTTGACAATATAAAAAGCAGTTGGCACGCAGGATGTGCCCTGTCAAACCCATTTTAAATATTGTTAACGATGCCTAACGATCCCGTATCGTTGTAATAATTATTTCTTGTCAATACCAAGCCTGACGTATCCGTTCTTTTTAAAGATTTCATCAAATCCAAAAATGTCTTTTGTATCGAAATGATCGGCAAGAGCCATAACTACACAGTCAGTAAAACTGACTGATTTTGATTGAATCTTAAATTTTGTAAATGCAGATAAACGGATTTCTTCGGTTGTATCAATGATAATAAATCTTTTATCTTTTAGAAATTTATCCCCTGTAATACATGCGATTTTGTGGTCTATTTTCTTTCCAATAAGATTGATGGTTTCGGTGAAAATATCACCCGGAATTATAAGAGGCCGCGAGGTTTTACTTAGAATTTTGGTGATTGTTAAAGCTTTTTTATTGTTGCTGTCGGTTGGAAATATGAGAGAAACCAAAGCGCTTGAATCTGCGATAACCGGATTATTCATTTTCGTAGAGATATTTGTCTATATTTTGAGACAAATCCTTTGGACCTTTTAATTTAAACTTTTTACCAAGGCTTGCAAGTTCCAAAAGCGCTTCCGCGGCGTTTCCTCTTTTTTTCCTTAATCCTTCAATGAGAGCCTCTCTTATTACTTGTGCTCTGGTTTTACTTTCTTTTTTTGCAGTCAAATTAAGGTTTTGGTATAACTCTTTTGGTAAGTATATTTGCGTACGAATCATATGTCTAATGTATAACATACATCCGTTATCTTGTCAAGGTCTCATTGATCTGTTACACGAAATTTAAAATGAAACAAACAAACGAATTCTCAATTGTTACATAATTCTCATCACTTTCTCTGGAGTAGAGAATCTTATGTAGTAAATGTGGCAACTTTTACGCGGCCGCGTAATTCTTGCTACATCATGCATGAAGGTAACTCCAGTTATAAGTTATAACCTGTTTAATAGGTGGTGTAACAGTTTAGAGTTCGCGTCACATGGGAGGTAAAACAGTAATTAGCCAAATAGTCATAGTTCTGCCAACTCAAGGTTTCGTATTTACCTCTTCTTGATCCCGTACTGAAGGGCCAATAATTTTATCCTTAGGATCGCCAAAATACCCTGAACCATCAGGGAATTCTGAAGTAAATTTTTTGTAGTCTTGATAGTCTCTCCCGCCAAAAATCTCATTTTGGGTAAACTCATAGAGTTTATCTATTGTTTCTTTTGGTAAAAACGGTTCGTACATCCGGTAGAAATAATCCTTGCCCAAAAAGTAAGATTCTGCTGCAACTGCAATAAATTCCGTTGGCATGTCTTTGCTTATCCCATATTTAAAGCGCGTGAAGCGAAAAGAAGTTAATTCTTCAGGATTTTTTATAGATTCTAGAGCCCCCGCTTTCCCCTTGTCTCTTGCTTTAATTCCTGTTTCTTCCTCAAGATCAGCCAGCTTTTTTGAAAGTTCTTCCCTGATTTCAATATATTGTCTTTCAAGTATTTCATCAATTCTCTTAAAATAAGGCGAGGTTTGAATTACAGCCGGGTCAAGTGATGAGCATGAATCCAAAGTTCTAAGATGGGCAGCTTCGTGGGCTGTTATCCATTCGGCAGACAGAGGAGTTTCGGTTTTAAATAGGTCATAGGGGAGCATAATCTGGCGCGGATAATTCGGCGTAAGATTCTGCTTGTCCCAACCGCAAAGACCCGCGGGCCCTAAAATTATATGTACTTTTTCTCCATCCTCTCTTTGGCTGTACAAATCTTTGGGCAAACGCGCAAGTACCTGAACTAAAAGATTTAAATTTTGCTCCGTCCAGTCTTGGTTTGAACTAAAAAGATTTTTTACCCCATGACGAACTTTGATGACGGGGATCAGGGAGATTTCATCAAATGTATGAAGTTTTATGCCGAATTCCTCTTCAATGCTTCTTCTTAAATCCTCTGTATCTTTTTTTTGGCCGGTATCTGTTTTTGAAGATAAAATCTCCCCGGTGTTTTCAACTTGCGTAATCGGGGCTTCAGGCGAAGCTGTCGGCTCAGGGAAAATTTCCGAAACCCCAACATCGCTGTCTGAGGGCAGAGCTGTCGCAAGCAGTAAGGTTAAACCCGCCGCCGCGGGAACTGCAACTCTTTTCGATATTTTTCCAATCCTTCCAAGGAGAGAATCCGGAGAAATTACGGCAACACCTTCTTTTGCTAATTTTTCCTCTACGGAAGAGGTGATATCGCTTCCATGCTCATTCGAACCATCCGGCAGTTCCAAATTAGTCATATTACGAACTGTACTTTTAACTTATAGTACAGCTATTTAATTATATAGCAATTTGTCAAGTCCCGTATGTGATTTTGCGCCTCCTTGTCAACCTCGTCTCGCAACTATTACTTAAACATAAATTGCTATATCAATATGCAAAGCAAAAGATCAACTTCAAAGACTTCTCTCAAGACCAGGAATGGTTTATAATCCATTAAGGAAGCAAACAATGAAATTTATTATTACCAACGATCAAAATCTGAAGAAGGCTCAGGAAGAACTAGTAATAGTAATTGATGTTCTCCGCGCCTTCACTACGGCTTGCTATGCAATGAACAACAACCCCAAAGATTATATAGTTGTAGGCGATCTTAATTTAGCTTATAAACTAAAGGATGAAAACCCCGACTATATCCTAATTGGTGAAAGAAAGGGTTTGAAACTTTCGGGATTTGATTACGGCAACTCCCCTACAGAAATAAAAGATCTGGATTTTTCGAATAAAACAATCATCCACACAACAACATTAGGAACACGCGGAGTTACTAATGCCTTACGACATACAAAAGAAGTTATTACGGGAAGTTTTGTTAACGCTAAAGCGATAATTAATTACATTAAAAAAGAAAATCCAAATTATGTTCATTTGTTTTGCACTAGTGGGACATCTGATGATAATGAAGATCTAATGTTTGCAAAATATATTAAAGGATATTTTGAGAATAAACCTTTAGATATAGACATTATTAGGAAAAAATTGGCGGAACATGAATCCGGGATTAGATATTTAGTTAACCCAAGAACAAAATATTCAAAAAATGATTTTTTCCTTGCTCTTACTTTAGACAAATTTAATTTTGTTTTAAAAGCCTATCCGGCTAAAGATAAATTAATCCACCTTAAGAGGATAGATTTATAAATGATAATAAATTCTTATGGCAATCGAACGGGTGGTTGGCTTAAGATTGGCGCGAAGTGTTTTTAAATCAAATAGAAAGGATGAATTTGCCGTCTCCCGCCGGTTTGATTTTTATGTATGATTTTGTACTAAAATTCTGAATTGAAAAAATCAGATTGTCATATCCTGCCCCTAATTTTTTGAAGTTTTTGCTTCCGTTAATTATAGTACCTATTGTTTCCCCGCGCCCTCCGGCGCGTACCGAATCTATACTAAGTTTAAAAGCGTCTTTTGGAAATTTATAATTTGCCTGAAGGTTGGCATCCTTATTTATAATCGTAACCAGGGTTGCCCCTTCAGTTGCCAGATTTTTAACCTGAATATCTCCCGCAAAACTTGACAAAATTTCAGTTCCCTCGGGAAGACTGGAGTATACAATGCCCGAGAATGACGAAGTTTCGTCACGGCCCGCAAGGATTAAAATAGCACCTTTGGCGCACAAGCTCTCTTTCACCGGACACCCGAATGTGACTTTTGGTTTTAGCGTCTGTGTGGGAGAAATCATTGTTTTTGAGGGAGCTTCAACCTTTTGAGTTTTTTGTTTTGGAAGAAAAGAAAGAAATGGAACGGATTCGGAAATTGGGAGAATGCTGAAATAATTAAGCGAAACAAAAATTATAATTATCAATACGAGTGGTAAAATAAAGCCCGCCAAGCCCGCCTCAATATTTTTGGTGGCATTACTAGTTTCCGAAGGGGCATTCGGGGAGATTTGTTTTTCGCTCATAGATCTATGATAAAGATTAATAAAGCAGAAAGTCAAGCTCCTACTGCGCGGTTTTTCTTCTTCGCGACATAATATAGGCAAGTGTTCCTCCCGCAAACAATACAAGGGCAATTCTTCTTTTATGCTTCATCATGCGGGAAAGGGTGCCGCGGCTTCCGGGTTCCACGATATCCAAAACTCCTTCACCTTCCAAAAACTCGACGACTGCCTTCCAGTTAACTGCATTAGTCAGGTGTCTCAGGAGAGATTCACGAATTTCTTCAGGATCAATCATTGGTTCTCCTGTCAAGTCATCAATTACGGGTCGGGTTGGTTTTTTGATCTTCACCTTTTTAAGCCCCTTTTGAAGCTCGGGTACAGCAGGCTGCATAAATATTGAATGGTATATTCCTGCCGACTTAACAGGAGTAACTTTAATGTTCTCATATTGTTTCAACCACTCAAGCGTTTCATCTACCTTTTCCTTTAAGCACCCCACAACAATTTGCGAATCGGAATTCACCGCCTCTATGTATATGCCCTTCTCCCTAAAATCCGAAGCTAGAGATTCTATATCCTGAAATTTTATCCCGTCACGGCCCTCAGGCATAGTAAGCGCGAATAAACTTCCCGGATTTTTCCTGCAAGCTTTTTGCATGGCCCGGCCTCTTGCAATAACCAGACGAATAGCATCATCTTCTTCTAATGCGCCGGCGGCAAGAAGCGCGTTTATTCTCCCTAAACTATTTCCCGCGTAGAAATCGGGCTCTCTCTCTAGCTTTTTTCTTAATTCAATATAATAGGCGTGGTTTAGAGCAAATACGGCAAGTTGAGTAATTTTTTGGTCGGAAAATAACTTTTTCGAAGGCCCCAAAAAAGTTATTTCATCTATTGGAATACCGGAAATTTTCCTCACCCTTTTATAGAATTCTTGAACATCCGGACTCTCAAGTAATTCCTTACCCATCCCAACCTCTATTGAGCCTTGCCCTCCGAATATTAAAGCTGTTGCGCCGGCAAGTTTTTTTTCCTTACCAACCAAAACAACAGGGGCTTCTGCTCCAACATTTACAGACGCAATTCTCTCCCGACTCATATAACTATTTTAAAAGGGAGTATAAGCGTTTATTGATGCTTTCGCAAGATGATATAATAATCCCGCGTGAACGACAAGAGAAAAGAGCAAGTTGATCGCCTTGAAAATATCTGGAGGAAACAGGATTTTTCCTCTTTTCTTAAGAAATTTTCCAGTCGACCGCATCTTCGGATCCGCGCCGGAAACACTATCTTCTACGAAGGCGACCAACCTGAGAAACTTTATTTTATAAAAGAGGGTTTTGTAAAACTTTACCGTACTTCAGAAGAAGGAAGGGATACAATAATTTATCTTTATGGTCCGGGTAGTGTTTTAGGTGTTCGCGCTCTTACAGGGAAGGATAGACTTCTCAGACACAGCGCGGAGGCGCTAACGGAAGTTACGGTAGTAACGATTCCGCGGGACGAGTTTATAAAAGCGGCATCCGAGCACCCCGAAATATTAATAGATATTCTCCATGTCTTTATTGAAAGACTCAATTATACGGAAAGGAAACTTGAAGGTTTTATTTTAACCGATTCGACAGCACGCGTCGCAAGCTTTTTGTCCGATTTGGCCAAACGATTCGGGGTTCGAAAAAATGGAAAAATCGATCTTCCCCTATCGTTAACTCATCAAAGAATCGCGGAATTTGTGGGAAGTTTTCGTGAAACCGTGACCATTTCTGTGAATAGACTTAAAAAGGAGGGGATATTAAAAGACGATCGGGGAAAAATAACAATTTTGGACATTAAAAAACTCAACGAACACGCCTTAATTAAAGACTGAAATTGTAATCCAGACTACAAAATTTTGGTAATCTAAGCTACTGAATCTTCCTCTAAAGTTCGCTTAAATATTTTCAAAATGAAAAATCAATCATTTATTGAATGGCCAAATTTTAGTTTTGAGGAAATAAAAAATTATTATGTGGAAAATAAGGTTGCGCGAATTATGTACAGAGTTCTTATAGCTCTACTGTTTGTGCCTCAAGCTGTTGGTGGGGCTTTTTGGCAGATACTTAGATTAAAACTGTAGAAAGCAGATTTAGGTAATTTGATATTAATTCTTAAATAAATGCTAATTTGTAAAAATTGTATAAAAGTTTTATTCAGAATTTTTTCTTATCCTGAATTATTTTTTCTGGCAATTTTGTCAAGCAGAAGGATTAATCAGACCACTCTTTGAGAAATCTGTCAAGAAAACCTTCTAGGAATTTATGTTTGTCTTCTGCTATTTTTTTCGCCGACTTTGTGTTCATCATGTCTTTTGTAACTTTTAATTGCGAAAGTATTTCCCTTGCATTTTTAGAACAATTTTTATCATTTGAATTGAATTTCCAATCAGAAATATCATGCAATAAAGCACTCATTTCTAAGACAAAATAATTAACGGGGGCTTTTTCTTCTCTTGCAATTTTTTTGGAAAGCGCTATCTGTACGAATAAGCATTCTGATCAAAAGTTTCTTCATGGGTAGACGCATTCAGGACTTATTTGTCTTCCAGTGTTCTTCGCTTATTTTATGCTTAAGATTTCTTGCTTTAGACTGAAGATCGATAGCTATAATTTCATTCGCTGGAGTTATATGTATCTCAACGGGCTTTACTCCAATACCAACGCTTGCGATACCTTCTATTTTTTGAGGGTTGTTAGTTAATAATTTAACTGATCTGACGCCTAATATTTTAAGTATTTCCCCTGCAACATTAAAATCTCTAACCTCAGGTAAATATCCTGACTCTTTGTATGCCTTAACAGTATTCATAGGCTCTCCGCTACTTATATCTTGTTTTTGTTCTATCTCTTGCGATTTCCATCCAAACATCTTATTTAGTTGGGCCAGCTTCCCTACTATACCATTCCCCCTGCCCTCTTGATCAAGGTAAACTATTACTCCTCTTCCCTCTTGTCGAATGAAACTCATCGAAGAATGCAGTTGTTCTCTACATTCGCAGTTTACTGCATGAAATATCTCACTTGTACGACATGAGGAATGAACGCGAACCAAGATATCATCAGCTTCTTCATAGAGCATGTCTTTTGAGGCATCGCCAAACACTAACACTTCGTGCTGCTTCCCATGCGCTAAATCCCCAAATACAATATACGTCCAATCTCCAAATTCTGTTGGTAATGGCGCCCTGCCCAACTCTTCAATTGTTGCGGTTCCTTCTTTTCTTAACATTGCTGTGGTAATATTACCAAATATCCACGGGCTATACCACTCCTCTCGCCTTAGTGATAAAGGAATAGATAAGCTAAACATATGCATGTCTGTGTTAAAAGAAGATCTACTAAAAAGCCATTTATACAATGGATTTTTACTATCTAACCTCTAATAATTGGTGACAATTGGGGAAAGTTTTTGCTCTTGAGTCCCCCGGCGATGACCTATTGTCCCAGGGTCTCCCCCAGTATCGTGAGCGCTACGGCGTTTTACTTCCTTGTTCGGAATGGTTAAGGGTAGTTCCACCGCGCTCTAATCACCGAAAGGCTCAAGAGCAAAACATGGCTTTGCCATATCCTGAGCGGCGGTTTAAGCCACGAAGGATCTAAACAAAACCTTTTATTGTTATTCTTACAAACAACTAAGCGTATTCGCGAAAATTCGCATCCCGCCAAAAGGCAGGGGTGATTTTCTAAAATCTACGCTATCAGGCCTATTAGTATAGCTAAGCTGAAACCGTTACCGGTCTTACACCTGCTACCTATCAACCTCCTGGTTTCGGAGGGGCCAAAGAGATCTTATCTTAGGGTGGGCTTCCCACTTAGATGCTTTCAGCGGTTATCCCATGGGAATCTAGCTATCCGGCGCTGCGTGTTTTCACACAACCGGCACACCAGGGATTCCCCCATCCCAGTCCTCTCGTACTAGGGACAGCTCCCTTCAAATCTCAAATCGGTTGTCCTGGATAGAGACCGACAATAATGTTACTAGTCCGCCTAAGGCGAACACGGTCTACTATTTCTAGTAGACTCTGCATATCGCTATGCAGTTCGGACTATATCTTTCCCGTCCCGTTAGATAAATTATCTAATGGGATGGGATCTTGCGTATAGTCTCTGAGGCTCTTAAGACAATAAAACTTCTTTTGAATATCTTTTATTGGTAACTCGTGGGTTTTGAAATACTTTTTCAACTATTTGTTGAAATCCTTCTCGAGTTAAATGCTCTTTCTTTTCTATCAGTGAAAGCACGAACTCAAAAATCGATAACTCTACTCTTTTCGATGTATGTAATGGGTATTTCTTAAAAAAGGGAATTAATTTCTCTTTTAAATTCTTTCTGTCTTTAACAATTAAGACCCAAGATTTATCTTTTGAACTTCCTGGATGGTTAGGTTTTAAATAACCACAACCTAATCTTCTAGAAAATTCTTCAAGAACGTTCTTCCCTCCAGGATTTTGACTTAAGTGGAATTCTGTTATTATTTGCCATTTAAGCGGGAGATCTTCTCGTTTCCCAAATCCTACATAAAAACACCCTTCACCGTCTACAAAACCACTCAGATATTCGTTTGAAACTTTATTCTCAATTGCCTGCTGATTGTCCGCATCTAAAGCTTTTTTACTTGACATAGAGATAGATTATCTCTATTTACTGTGCTTGTCAAGTAGCTTAGAATACTCGGAGTTTCCAGCATATAGCAAGATTTATCCCCGATAAAATCGGGGCTCTTCAATTTTCCTCTTTAGTTACAAAACGCTGAAGAGAGACAGCTCTTTTATGGTAATTGTCTATTAACCATAGGTCTACTGTCTTACGACGTTCTGAACCCAGCTCGCGTACCTTTTTAACGGGCGAACAGCCCGACGCTTGGGAGCTTCTTCACCCCCGCGCTAAGATGAGCCGACATCGAGGTGCCAAACCGCCTCGTCGCTATGGACGCTTGGAGGCGATCAGCCTGTTCATGTTATTCCGATTAAATCGGAATGACAAATCAGCAATTTCTTGCTGCACTGACTATATCTTCATCCCGATAAAATCGGGAGTACGGCGTGTGATAAAAGTCATAAATTTTCTTGTTAATGTAACAAGAAACAACTTCTATCTCAGTTCCATGAATGGAACATCAGTCGATACGGGGTCGACGGTTATCTGTTTTCTGTTGTCGGTTGTCAGATATTCGTTTACCGGTTGTCTGTTTGTCAGTCTGATAAACTGCAAACTGATAGACCAGATTCCGAACACTGAAAACCGAGAACCGATAACTGAAGACTTCCCACGGTATTACCCTTTGCCTCCCTCGATTATGGAAAAGACCAAAACCAAAGCAAGAGGGCTCCACCGTTATTAGCCGTATGCCTGGCCTTATGTTACCATAAGACCCGGACACAGTAAATTGTATCCCCGGGGTAGCTTTTATCCGTTAAGCTGCGTCCCGACCAATAAGGAACGCAGGATCACTTAGACCTACTTTCGTACCTGCTCGACTTGTGAGTCTCACAGTCAAGCTGGCTTATGCCTATGCACTTACAACGCGATTTCCATCCGCGTTAAGCCAACCTTTGTACAACTCCGTTGCAATTTAGGAGTCAACCTCCCCAGTTAAACTGCCCACCACGCACTGTTTTCTTCCCGGATTTTTATGCGGGATAAGAATAATGATTACCCATTTCAAAGAGAGGTATTTCACTGACCCCCGCCTTGCGGCGGGGTCCCTCCTATTCTCGACAGTTGAAAAAAGCTTTCAAATGCGAAGCTACAGTAAAGCTCCCGGGGTCTTTTTGTCCTAGGACAACCAGGCCGCGTCTTCACAGCCATCTCAATTTCGCCGGGTAAATGTTCAAGACAGTTGCTCAGTCGTTCTACCTTTCGTGCGGGTCGGAACTCACCCGACAAGGAACTTCGCTACCATAGAACAGTTATAGTTACTGCTGCCGTTCACTGGAGCTTTGATAACGAGCTGACTCTTACGAGCTTCACTCACCATCATTGACTTACCAGCACTGGGCAGGTGTCAGCCCCTATACTTTGCCTTTCGGCTTTGCAGGGACCTGTGTTTTAGATAAACAGTCGCTAAGCAAACTTTCGCTGCGGCCAGGATACCGGCTGGTACCTGGCAGGGCATCTCCCAAAGGTTACGCCCAGCTTTTTTGCCGAGTTCCTTGAACATTCTTCTCCCGATCGCCTTGGTGTTCTCCACCAGTCTACCTGTGTCGGTAATGCGGTACGGCAAGACTTGACACTCCCTGTGAATCTTTTCTCGCAGGCTGAAAGATAGATCCTCGTCCTACTCAGTTTCCCTTTCAAACTCGTACTCGCCACTCAATTTAACATTCTGACGGATTTCCCTATCAAAACTATTTTATGGCTTAAACCCCGCAAGCGGGGCGATCTCTTCCACCCTGGTTAATCCCCAGGTGATAACCCCCTTGCGGGGGTAAACGCATCAAAACCTGTAGTCGAATTTTAACGACTCGTCCATCCGGCTACCCCGCGTTTCACACGGGCCACCGTTAGGAGCCGACTAACCCTTCGCTGACTTACATTGCGAAGGAAACCTTAGACTTTCGGCGTTCCGATTTCTCATCGGAATAATCGCTACTCATGCCAGCATTCTCACTCCCGCCTACTCCAGCAAGCCTTACGGCTCACCTTCAAAGCTGGCGGGACGCTCCCTTACTGCATTCCGGTCGTAAAACCGGAACACCTCCGTCTTCGGCATCAAGCTTAATCCTCGATCATTTTCGACGCCACAATCCCAAATCGACTAGTGAGCTGTTACGCTTTCTTTAAAGGATGGCTGCTTCTGAGCCAACCTCCTAGGTGTCTGAGGATCATGACTTTCTTAACAACTTAGCTTGAATTTAGAGGCCTTAAACGGGAGTCTGGGTTGTTTCCCTCTCGACCCACGACCTTAGCGCCGCAGGACTGACTCTCTATTCCAAAATGTTGGTATTCGGAGTTTGATTGATCCTGAAGAGTTTCCTCTCCAGATACCATTCAGTGCTCTACCCCCAACATTTATCAAATAAAGGCTATACCTAAATATATTTCAGGGAGAACCAGCTATCTCCAAGTTCGATTGGCATATTACCCCTAACCACAAGTCATCCCATGATATTGCTACATCAACGGGTTCGGGCCTCCTGCCGATTTTCATCGGCATTCACCCTGCTCATGGTTAGCTCACCTGGTTTCGGGTCTTCTGTAACCTTCTAAATAGCCCAGTTAGGGCTCGCTTTCACTTCGCCTCCGTCGCAATACGACTTAGACTTGAAGGCAACAAAAACTCACTGGCTCATTCTTCAATAGGCACGTGATCACTCGTGCACAGCACGAGGATAAATTAACCTAATTGACCTAATTACTAATTGATCTAATCAATTGGACACTTTAAAAAATTGGTGCTTGATTAGAAATTAGAATAATTAGAAATTAGAAATTTAGCCTTGTGCCATGCACAAGCCTTCACTGCTTGTTAGCCATTAGTTTCAGGTACTATTTCATCCCCCTCCCGGGGTGCTTTTCACCTTTCCCTCACGGTACTAGTTCACTATCGGTAAGTGCTGATATTTAGCTTTGGAGCTTGGTCGCCCCGGCTTCCCACAGGGTTTAATCGTGCCCCATGGTACTCAGGAACAGACAAGGCGTAGAAAAAAATTTCGCTTACAGGACTATCACCTTCTATGGTGGTGCAGTTCCGGCACCTTCTACTATCTTTTTCAACATCCTTTTGCATTTAAGCAAGTCGTCCTACAACACTTCTTCTGCTCCGCAGAAGAAAATCCTAATTGACCTAATTACTAATTTACCTAATCAAATACCAAAACCCAATGAGCAATGACTAAAACTTAGAACATTGAACATTGAAGAATTAGAAAATTGATTAGAAATTAGAATAATTAGAAATTAGAAATTTCCTTTTGCGAAGCAAAAGGAGTTTGAGCTGATCCCTTTTCACTCGCCGCTACTAAGGGAATCTCTTTGATTTCTTTTCCACCGGTTACTTAGATGTTTCAGTTCACCGGGTTCCCTACCCGCCACTAATATGATCTCGATAAATCGAAACCAACTTCATGGCAAAGGTTATGCCGAATTTGCATCGGCATGGGTTTCCCCATTCGGACACCGCCGGATCAAAGCATCATGGGCTGCTCCCCGACGATTTTCGCTGCCGTAGAAACGTCCTTCTTCGGTCAACACTTCCTAGGCATCCACTAATGGCGTGGCAATAGCGTAGATTTTAAAAAACCACTGTCCGATTTACATCGGACTGGCCTAGTTGTTCTTAATTATTATTTGAGAATAACAATTTACCCCGACACCATTCTATGATGCGGGGTTTATATTTCCCCAATTGTTAAAGAGCGAAGCACTTTAACCCTGAGCGAACCACCACTTGGTGGTGAGTCGAACGGGTTAAGGCCATTTTCTCCCTAATATACTTTTGTCTCGCCCCGAGTAAAATTGCCCTCGGCGACGAGGCAGAAATATACTAGCTGTGCCTGCCAGTTTCAGCTTGCTTGAACCTGGCACTTTTTTTTTGCAAAAGCGAAAAAAAGTGGACCGGAAGAGATTTGAACTCTCGACCTCAGCTATGCAAAAGCTGCGCTCTACCAACTAAGCTACCGGCCCCTTAAGATCTTGCATGAATCTGGAAACCCGCACACTTTTAAAGTTGGCGGTCCATTAAACAAATTAATTTTTAAACCTGATTCGAGAATAAAGCATTGCCGGTTATCGGCAGAAGTAGTTGACCCCGATTAAATTGGGCTCAATAGGGACTCCTATATCCGGAGTGTATTGAGTTAGTCTGAGTTAAAAGTCATAAAATACGTGCTTTCCTCGAAAGGTACTTTATTCTACCTAGATCCGAGCCTTATGTCAAGATAGGAAAATAAAATAGACAGCAAAATGACAATTTAAACTTCTAAAATTGTATAATACAAGGATATGGATTTTGAGGAAAAAGTTAACTTTTTAAGATCATTGCCAAAATTTCGGGTTGTGCCTATCTCCGAAATTAAAGCAATAGCTTATGCTGCAAAAGAAAAAGATAAAGTAGAATTGGGAGATTTTTTAATCGGGCGAACAAACTCATTAAGCTTGACCCTAAATATTGAAGACATTAAAAGGATTGTCAAAGTTTATCCTTCCCTCGAGCCAAAGTTAAAAATTTGACAAATTGGTTCTTTTTTGCTAGAATAGCTTTCACAAGTTTCGCAAATATGCGGAACTTTTTTTATGTCAAAGGCAGGAAATATTCTACTCCTTGTGATGGCATTTTTTTCCATCACGGGAGCTATGCATGAGACAAAGGCAACAAAAAAAATTACCCAGGATTTGAGCTCATGCTCAGCGTCCCGGGTTTCTACTAAGCTTTGTGAGGAAATTTTAAATCAAAGCTGTATCGCTTCCCCTGAGGAAACACTCAAACAAGCGCAAGGCAACGTTATTGTTGCCGGATCACAAAGTCAAACTCTTCAGGCATCTTCCGCAATTGATCCCATAGTTTTACCCACTATGCAGCCTTTGGCTCCCGAATCTCTCCAAAATGATACACCTCTCAACTCTGACTTGATATTTGACTTGGCAAACCAATTTCGCGCCTCAGTTGGGCTTGCCCCTTTTGAGAAAGATGATAAAGTTTGTGAGCTTGCAGAGTCAAGAAGTAATGAGCTTGCCGGGGAAATTACAAACGGAAACATCCATTCGGGACTCTATAATAGAAATCTCCCCTATTGGATCTTTGAGAACGCAAAAGTGGGATCAAATGAACAAGGAACTGTGTCTTGGTGGCTATCATCACCCATTCACAAAAGTTCCGTTGTGGGTGACTATAGGTTTTCTTGTGTCAAATGCACCGGAACTTATTGTTCTCAGCTTTTCACAAGCTTTTCTCCTAAATAGATTCCTACTTGCCCTAAAAATAGAGCCGGAGATATAATATAGGGTGGCATGATGATCAGAAAAAAATCACTGGTAAAAAACATTGACCTCGAAAAACTGGCGGTAAAACTAACCGAATGGGTAGGTACACCTGCGTCAATTATAGTACACACCTTTCTTTTTATTGGTTCTTTTTTGGTTTATTTTTTGGGAGTAAAATTTAACACTATACTTTTAATTGTAACAACTGTAGTTTCTCTTGAGGCAATTTATCTTGCTCTTTTTATTCAATTAACTGTAAATAGGACAACGGAAAGCCTTGAAGATGTAGGGGAAAATCTTGAGGAAATTCAGGAGGATGTTGAGGGACTTGAGGGAGGATTTGGTGAAATCGTGGAGGATGTTGAGGGACTTGAGGGGAATATTAAGAGGATAAGAAAAAATGTTGAAGGACTGGAGGCGGATGTTGAAGACATTTCATCTGACATTGATAAATTTTATCTTGAGGAAGACCGGGAAAAACATCAGGAGGGTCAGGCTCACATTGAATCAAGTAAATCTCTTCAGAACATTGAGAAAGAGCTAATCACACTTTCAAACGGAATTATTGCCCTTCGGGATGACCTTGAAATCCTCAAGAAAAACCTCCCCTAAATCTTCTCCACGAGGCGAACCCGAGAGCGACAGGAACCTAATTTAAGCGGCTACAGATTCAGGAACAGGATATCCGTATTTTTTAAGGAATTCAATGCTTTGATATACCCCGCTTGCACTCCAGGCTTGAATTAGCTGACCCGGCTGCTCTACTCTGTATTTAATTTGCCCTTCTGCGTCAACAATTCTCCCATTAATTCTTGGCTCAGGTGTATCATCGCTTGGTACGTTTTCGGGCATTATCCCAAGACTTAACCAGATATTGACGGTGCATTGATGCACTAATGCTGCAAGATCAATATTTCCATGCCTTTCAAGCCCTTTTGCAATCTTGTTGTTTTCTCTAATCCAAACGCTTCCATTGTGATATGAAGCCGGATTATATCTTACTTCAGAGCTTGCAAGGGTCCTGATCCCTTTTCCTGAAAACATTTCAGGTGAAAATAGAGCTCTAATAAGCATCTCTCTTTTTCGTACAATCCCAGGATCATCCCCTTCTAAAATGTCCGAGTCCAAAACATGACCCATGTCAGAAGTTCTTATTCTTAAGAGCTCATATGCCCCATCTTCTTTTTTTTCTGCACCGAGAGCAAAATAACCTCCTCTTTCATCTTCAACCCAAAAATCATTCAGAATTCTGTCTTTTAAATTTTTAGCGCGTCCATCATACAAATGCTTATTCTCCGGAAACAGACTGCTTAGCGCTTGAAGAGCCTTATACGCATCCACTTGAAGTGAAAACGAAGCAATACCATAAGTATTGTCAGCAATTCTTCCGTCAGCATGATGATAAGCTTCTTTTGAATCTCGCCATACTTGATTTGAAATCCCTTTGGGGATTTCCTGGCGAAACTCAAGCATTCCCAAAGGACTCGCATCTATCTCTTTTATCATAAGATCAGCTGCAAGCGTTACGGCATGAAGAACTTCTTGTTCTTCTCCGTTTTTGTCTTTATAAACTTCCGATAATATTTCTCTTCCTTTTTGCTGTACATATAAACCTGCAAGCTGTATATACAAAGGGTTTGAATCCTTTGCGCCATAATAGGCCCATCCCCAACCGGATTCTGAAGTTATTTTTTGAGCAAGCGGATCTTCAGGAGATCTCTTCTCGTGAATTATGCTTCCCCGCCTTTCCTCCCTTGCGTAATCGAAATCAACCCCCTGGCTTTCAGCAAGAGAAATAAGAGCGGTTTTGGCAACTTTTGGAAAGTCTTTTATTAGATCTTGCGCAACAATTATTTCATCCCGGCCAAACTCGGTGTCACTAAAAAGTTGCAATTCCGGTTTTTCGGCGTTTTCAGGCGTACAGGCAGCTGCCGAAACGGGATGAAGACCAATGTCTTCTACTTTTTGTGCTTTGGTAACAAGCATCAATGCTTCAATTGGAGAAATAGGAGCAGGCCAGCGAATTTCAACAGGGCTCATGGAGACTATAACTTCGCCTTGAGGCAAATATACAGGGTGCGGATCTTGTTCGTTTCCTTCAAAAGCGACATACCTTCCCGGCCGATCTGGACTTATAGGATGAACTCTTGAATTTCCAATTTTATCTAATAAATCCGCTTCAACAGCGTTCATAAACTGCTGCCTATAATGCTATTGTAATACCGAAAATGCAGGAGTCAAGAAGCAGTTAAATTTTGCCTTCCATTAGCGCTCGTTCTACCTCTAAGGCTGCCATGGAGCCAAAAGCGGCGGCGGTTACCGCCTGTTTATAAATTGCGTCATGAACATCTCCTGCAACATAAATCCCTTCTATATTGGTTTTGGTGTGATCGTAAACCTTAATAAATCCTTTATCGTCGCGGTCAATACCTTGAAATAATGCGGAATTGGGAATGTGCCCAACAGCTACAAAAACCCCATCAATCGGCATTTCAGATATTCCATTGGTTTGATTATTTTTTATTTTTACTTTTTCGACTTTATTCTCCCCCAAGATTTCGACAATCTCGGAATTAAATATTAATTTAATTTTTGGATTTTCTTTCACCCTTTTCTGCATAATCTGTGAGGCGCGAAACTCGCCTCGCCTGTGAACAATTGTCACCGAACTTGCGAATTTCGTTAGTACCAGCGCCTCTTCCATTGCACTGTCTCCTCCACCAACAACAATCGCGTTTTTATTTCTGAAAAAAGGAGCATCACATGGCGCGCAGGATGAAACTCCCCGGCCAATTCTTTCCTGCTCACCGGGAACCCCAAGCCATCGAGTTTCTGCGCCCGTTGCGATAATTACCGATTTGGAAGAATATGTTTTTTCATCGTCTGTGTGAATCGTAAAGGGTTTTTTGGTAAAGTCTGCGTCTTTGAAATCAACATCCAAAATTTGTGCCCCATGATGTTCAGCCTGCTTTCTCATGTTCATCATTAAATCAGGACCCTGGATACCCTCGGGAAATCCGGGATAGTTCTCCACAAGCGTAGTCAGCATGAGTTGCCCCCCCCACTTTCTTCCCGCGATAACAAGGGTTTTTAAATTGGCGCGGGTGGCATAGAGAGCCGCAGTCAAACCCGCCGGCCCTGATCCGACAATAATCACATCAGATAAATTTTCCATAGGAAAATAATACTACAAATACAGTACCAATACTACCAATATCAAATATTTCAATGAAACTTGGCTTATTGAATTATTCGTAGTATTTGTGGCATTTGTAGTATTAAGCAGCTAGGGCTGCGTCAATATTACTCTTAAACACTTCTTTCGGTTGTACTCCTACCATTGTCTGCTCAGGTTTGCCGTTTTTAAATATCACAAGGGTGGGTATGGACATTATTCCATAGTCAGATGGAGTTTTTGTATTCTCGTCAACATTTACTTTGCCGACTTTAATTTTGCCGGAATATTCCCTGGCTACTTCCTCAACAATAGGCCCCACCATTTTACAAGGCTGGCACCATTCTGCCCAGAAATCAACAAGGACAGGAATATCACTCTGAAGAACTTCCTTTTCAAATGTATTGTCTGTGAGGGTTAAAATATTCATGAATCAAGTATAAATTATCACGCTTCGAATTTCAAACATCAAAACTTTTAATATTTACTATTTGCTTTTTAATATCTCTTTCACTTCTTCATCCTCAATCTGCGGGAATTCTTGATAAAATTGTCCAACAGCCGAGAAATCACGAGGCAGAAGAACTAAAACAATGGTTGTAAAATATTTTAATATTTCCTTTTTCGTAAGTTTTGAAATAACCGGAGTTGCCAAAATTATTTTTTCCGCATGGAGCTTTTTTAAGATCATGCTAGCCGCAACAGCTGTTGAACCTGTCGCAACTCCATCATCAACAATTATCACATCGCGCCCGCTAACATTTATTTTTGCCGCCCCAAGCTTTTCTTCCCTTGCGCGAACCGATTCAATCGTTTGCCTAAGTAACATTTCCTTTTCTTCTTGGGATAATTTTATTTTTTCCAAGATACGCTCATCCCAGTAGGCTATCCCGCCTGTACCGACAGCGCCAAGTGCAAGTTCCGGATTTTGAGGTGCGGTAATTTTCTTAACCACTAAAGGAAAAAGAGGAATTTGAAGAATTCTGGAAACAATATTTCCTACTACAATCCCGCCTCTGGGGATCGCGACAACTATGGGGCTTTTTAAGCCTCTAATCTTCCCTACTTTGGAAGCAAGTAAAATTCCCGCTTCCTCACGATTTAAAAACATAAAACTAAAATGGCTATATAGCTAAAATGGTTACATGGCTTTGAAACCATGCAACTATGTAACTACCTGCCTGCCGGCAGGCAGGTTTTAACCATTTAGCTACTTATAGTAGGATTTAATTTGGAACAGAATGTAAAATCCAATTAATGCTCCCACCACTCCTCCTACCGAAAGAGCAACAATTGTCGAAACAACGCTCGCAACTTCACTCCAGAAAAGCAGATTCCATCCGGATATTTTTCTTGCGCGTGTTCCCGGAAATGCAAGAAGGAGAAGTACACTTGCAACAAGAGCTAAAATCGCTCCAATTACTCCACCGCTTGCTGCGCCGATTCCACCTCCTATTAAAATAAAAGGAGCCAGGAAGGTAAGAAGACCTACGGCAACAAGAGATCCTAAAACACCAATAATTCCAAAAATCAATGCAAGCCAGGGAGCGATTTGAACTATAACATCTTTCCAGTTGCGAGGTAAAGCGGGAAGTTTTGAGTACCACTCTTCCATCATGTCGATTAATTGGTTTGCGGAACTAGATTGTGCCAAAATTTCTCACCCCCTTTCTAGAAGCGGCGAACCACTCCTCTCTTAATCTTATCATGAAGCAATTCAAAATCAATATGGTACAGTTTATCAGAAGGTTAATCCCAGCTGTGTTTTCTCGCTTGAGGTTTTACTATCTTCCTCGTTATTCCAGATTGCAACCTTTCCATATTCCCCGTCAAATCCCGGCACAATTTTTATATTTCTTGCCCTCACTTTTTCTATCCCTTTGGCAATCCTGTCTCCGCCTACCTCTCTAATTTCCGAGACGGGAATTCGAAATAAAACTTCATGCTCTGATCCAAAATGGTTAATGAGCCTATCAAAAAGAGAGAGGACTCCTTGACTTCCAACTCCTGAACTTAAAGACTCTGCCAGAACTTCAAGAAGAGGAACAAGAGCAACATAAGGCGGCCGCATGTCTTTAGCATCCTTTATCCAAACCACGCCAAATTCATCTTCTCCCGGTTTGAAATTATTGGATTCTTTAGTTGCCAATTCCTCAACTCTATGCATTACCCCAACTGTTAATGGCTTTTTACAGACAGGACAAATCGTACCTTTGGTTTTGTCATCCGAAGGAGAATAGGAAACCTTACAAAGTCTGTGACCGGTATAATGATATTTTCCTTCCTCAGGATAAAATTCAATCGTATAAGCTATCTCAAATACCCTCTCTTTTCCCCGAACAAACGAATTCAAAATATTATCATAAGCTATATCTTCTGTCTTTATTGGATTATTTGAAATTGGAAATTTGACATTTGACATTCCGTTCTTCTTTCGAAGAACGGTGGCTTCTCTCCCCATTTTTTCCAAAGAATGAGCATCGGAAAATGACACGATTGAACGCGAATCAAGTTCATTAATGCGCCAGTTCATTGCAGGATCAGAGCTAAGTCCTGTCTCAACTGCAAATATATATTTAGAATACTCCCCAAAACAATCAGCTAGTCTATCATAGCCGGAGCGAGAACCGTAAAGAGAAAACCATGGGGTCCAAACATGACATGGAATTATTGCAATCTTACGGTCTATATTGAACAAAATAGCGGCTAGCTCGCGAGATGGAATTCCTAAAATTGGTCGTCCGTCTGATGATAAATTGCACCCCCGTTTAATTAAAGCCGTATTTATCTTTTCTGCTGTTTCAAGATTTGGAGAAAAAATTAAAAGATGGATCCTGTGGGGCACACCATTTTCAGAATATATGCTTGAAACCTCAGTTGAAAGCATAAAATAAGGCCCCAAAAAATCTTTTTGGGAAAGCGATCCAAGTTCAAGGTCTGCCTTCTTTTGGTCTTTAAGCCTGAAGATTCCCGGATTTAATTCTTCCAATTGGCTTTTTGCTTCCCGAAACCAAATGGGATGGGTAAAATCTGTAACTGACAGAATATTTATTCCTTTTTTGCGCGCCCAAATATACATATTCCGAAGATTCATTCTTTGAGAAACCGCTCGCGAGAAACGAGAGTGAAGATGTAAATCGAGGACCAATTCCATTGATTGATTATAACATCTACTTTTTTGTCATTCCGAGGATTAATGTTTTGTCAGGCATTGGGTCATAACCTCTTGCCTCTCTTCGAAAAGCTGCCATTTCCTTCGAAACAGTCTTCGGATCTCCAAGTAATCTAATGATTTCCTGTAATTTCAACTCTGATTGCTCAACCATAATTTCTTTATACATTTAAATGTAGTGCTTTCCAAGCAGTCTGTTATAATATTCTCGTGCAGAAGATCGGAACAGTTCTTAAAAATTTTGACCCTTTTAAAGACAGGTATATCAGCCGGGAATTTCAGTCATATGGGATCTATCTTTCGGAAATCTTAAACGATTATAAACACAAGTCTCTTTACATTAAACTTGCCAAAACCGTACATCGTTCAATCCTTGAAAAAGCCCTTTCTTATGTCAGAGACGCAAAAACCACTACACCCAATAAAGGCGCTCTATTTATGTGGCAGATGAAGCAGTTAAAGGAGGCAGGGAATAGGAAATAGCGACGGGTAAAACTTTATTAATCGAATTAGTGCCTGAGTGGGTCTTTGCGAAATGTACACGAGCGACATAATGAAATATATGAGAAGAAAAAATAAACCAGCAATCCTTCAGAGTAAATTATTTTATGCAATCCTTTTTTTGCTGTCATCTCTCCTTTTGTTTTCACCAATATTCTTTAAATTTGACCTGAATTCTTTAAAATCCCTTGGCATAGCAGGTGTCTTTTTATTTAATTTTATTTCCTCCTCAACTCTTTTCTTTCCCGCTCCGGGTTTTTTGGCAACAGGAATTGGCGGAGCTCTTTTTAATCCTTTTTTAGTGGCATTGGCTGCATCTCTTGGCTCAACTCTTGGCGAGTCTGTAGGTTTTCTTTTTGGCCACTCTTCAAGAAAAATTAGTCATCCAAAGGACCACACTTTCATGGAGTCACTATACAAAATAATTCATCATAAACATGGGTTTCTTTTAATTGTGGCCCTTGCCTTTATCCCAAACCCTTTCTTTGATGCTATTGGAATTCTTGCCGGACTCGCCCTTTATCCATTGAGACGGTTTCTTCTTTCGGTCTTTATCGGAAGATTCGCTCGAGATATAATTGTTGCCTATGTCGGATCAACCCTCTAAACGCTTTGAGATGATTTATGAGTTAGTTCGCAGGATTCCAAGAGGCAAAGTGACTACTTACGGCGTGATTGCAAAAAAACTTGGTATGTCTCCCCGACTTGTAGGCTATGCCCTGCATCTAAATCCTGACGGCGAAAAAACTCCTTGCCATAGAGTCGTTAATAGAGATGGCCGAATTGCAAAAGGTTTTGCTTTTGGAGGAGAAAACGAACAAAGAAAAAGGTTGGAACAAGAGGGCATAATTTTTGTAAGTAAAGATTGTGTTGATTTTGGAAAGTATCTGTTCAATTTCTAATTGGAGCAAAGCGACTTTACATCGCGGGTTGATTCGGGGGATTTCCACCGGGAGTTTGTTCTCCGGATGTTGGCTCTGGAGTCGGAAGTGTTACCGGTGGAATAGCAGGTTCCGGAGTTGACGGTTCCACAGGTGGCTCTGGTACTGGAGGAGTCGGATTTGGCTCAACCGGTGGAACAGAAGACGGAGGCGTTGGAACTGTCGGCTCAGAAACCGGTGATGTAGGATTTGATATAGGAGGAGTTGGAATAGGTCCGCCGGCTGGCGGATTAGGTTGTTGATTTTGGTCGTCCATATAATATTACTTAAGCATATTTTAGATTGTCTTGTCAAGAGTCTTTATTTTTTATTTCCTTACAAACTGCTGCTTATACATTTCCTCAATCTCAGAAACAGTGGTCGCGTCCTCAGGCCTTTTGTCTGCTTCCCGAAACTTCATCAATCTTGGAAATCGAAGAGCATATCCAAAACCTTCCTTATCCCGTCCGGCAGTGTGAATCGGAGAGCGTGTTATTTCATCTGCGTAAATCTTAAGAACAACTTTTGGTTCAACCCAATATGAGGGAGTAATTTCGGAGTTGACGCGGGCCGGTTTATGTTTCACTTTTATGTCCTTTCCAATTTCATTGACTTTCCGAAATTCTTCGTCTGTCAGGCCGGTCCCAATCCGGGAAACCGTAACGAACTCATCTTTTTTATCATCATACAAACCCACCAGAAGTCCTCCAGCTCCAAATTCAGTCCTTTTCCCCCGTCCGGAGTAAACCCCCAGCAAAACACAGTCAACGCTATCTGTTAATTCTCCCGCTTGGCTCCTCTTAAATTTTATCCAATGAAAACCACGTCCTCCCGCAACATAAGGACTGTCAAGTTTTTTAAGCATGAGACCCTCAAGGCCTTGGGATATTGCTTCATTGAAAAATTCTGCCACCTCTTGCGCATTATGAAGAGTCCTTTCTTCGACAAGCCTAATAATTTGTCCTTCTTTTGAAACTATTGATGAAAGTAGTTTTCTTCTTTCCTTATAGGATTTTTGAGTAATATCTTGTCCATTTAAATACAAAAGGTCAAAAGCAAACATAATCAGTGGCAGTTTCTTTGTCATTTCCTCAATCTTATATTTTCGGCGTCTCTTTGTCGTTTCCTGAAACGGCAGAAATTCGGAAGTTGTGGGATTATATGCAATTGCCTCTCCTTCGAGAATTGCCGATTTTGCTTTTACTTCCTTTTTGGCGCCTTCAACAATATCCGGAAAAGCATTTGTGGTATTCTCAAGATTTCTTGAGAAAAGCTTGATCTCATCTCCTTTTTTGTGAACTGCAACCCTGAATCCGTCAAGTTTTGGTTCTGCCGCAAATTCCTGACCCAACCTTTTAACCGCCTCATCAGCCGAAGGCAGGCGTTCAGCCAAAGCAGGCCTGATTGGTTTTCCTACGATTAAATGGATATTCTTAATCCCCTCAATCCCTTTTTTAAAGAAAGCTTCGGCTACAAATCCTAAATCGCTTGTTTTATTGTATGCACCTTCTAAGCGAGGACGGAGAGATTTGTCTCCGTGTTTTGCCAAAGATAATGCATCAAGCACTGTTGGATCTCCAATTCCAAGACGAAGAGTTCCAAGAGGAATATTTACAACATGCTTAACCGAAACTGAATCTAAATCATTCAGAAGATCGGCAAGAATTGTAATTTTTTTTTCAACTGACCCTTCTCCGCCTGTTTTTGCAATCGAATGCAGTCGCTCGAACACTTCAGCTACTGATAACTTTGAACTTTGAACTTTGAACTTTGAATTCTGCGACAGCTGCTGCGCAGCTATCCCCATACTGCCGAAATGCCGATAAGATTTAATTACTTCTTCTTTTGAAGAACCAAACGCGCGGGCAATTGAGATGGCCGCCAGATTTTCAGACATTCCAATTTCTGTTGGTTCAAAAAACGGCGCCACCCTTCCTTGAATAAGATAACAAATCTTCCCAATCTCATC
>Ga0209343_10001755_pt1 | contig 28830 bp, 24 predicted proteins | sample RifCSPlowO2_02_FD_184026 | JGI IMG/M metagenome (GOLD analysis project Ga0209343, IMG submission 184026) | Groundwater microbial communities from Rifle, Colorado - Rifle CSP2_plank lowO2_0.2 (SPAdes) (version 2) | ecosystem: Environmental > Aquatic > Deep subsurface > Groundwater | place... | reverse complement strand
TGCCAGGCTTGACTTGCAGGCGCTTCAGGCGACCCCCTGGAACCATATCGATCCTGATGGAAGCGTGTTTCAGTCCCTGGTGCCAAGTTTCTCAACGGTCTTCGACCGAACAATCTGGCTCGTTCGAAAACGCGATGGCAGCGTGGTCGAGGTCGCGCTGGACCTTGGGCAAATAGAAGCCAATCACTTGAATTCACCGATTTGCGAATTGGAGCTTGAATTGCTCGCGGGGTCACCCCTTGCCCTGTTTGACATCGCCCGACAAATTGCAAAGACAACTGCCGTATTGCCAGCCAATGCCAGCAAGGCCGAGCGTGGCTACACCCTGGCCGACGGCTGCCTGGACAAGCCACTGCGCGCCCAGCCCCCCAGCCTGACACCCAAGCTCTCATTACACGAGACGACGCGGCGAGTATTGCGTGAGATGTTCTGCCAGTTCACCACCAACCTTGGCCTGCTATGCAACTCTGACAACCCCGAGGTGGTGCACCAGGCCCGGGTCGGTTGGCGACGCTTTAAAAGTGCTTTGCGACTTTTCAAGGTAAGCCTCCCGGGTAACGCGACGCCATCGTGGCAAGCGCTGCAGCCATTATTAAATCTTCTAGGTGACGTGCGCAATTTCGACGTTGCCTGCACAGAAACACTACCCCCGCTCGGCGCCGCCTATGCCGCCGGAGACAGCCAACGGGCGCAAACCTGGCACACGATGGAACAGGCCTTGACCCAGGCCGCCATGCGCCAGCGCGAACTCGCGCGCGAGGCGCTCCAGCGGCCCGCAGTCGGCGCAAGTCTGCTTGAAATCACTCAATGGCTCGAAGGTTGGTCAACTTTGAAGGCGCCGGACCAAGTCGCGCTTGAACCCAAAGAATCCCTGCGGGGCTGGGCCAGGCGTCGAATCAAGCGCCTGCATGATCAGTTGCAACTCGCCCTGCGCGATACCGCCGACCGGGACAGTCAGCACCATGCTCGCATCATTGCCAAGCGAATGCGCTATGGCATCGAAGCATTACAGCCGCTGCTACCCCAAAAGCGCTCGCAACGCTGGCATGAACAGGCGAGCGAGCTTCAATTGAGTATTGGCGCAGCACGCGATGTCAGTCTGGCCATCACCCTGGTTGCCAAGTTGGAAATAGAGCCCAGCGTGCTTGATTTCTTGCGCGGCGTCGCGGTCGGCAGACAAAGGTGAGTTCATTCAACTCCGAAGCGCTGCTGATTGCGCCAGGCCACCGTTTTGTGCGTTCAACTGTCTGTGGGGCAAGCAGTCCTGGAAGCACCAGGACCACCAGCCGCTGCACTTTCACTTCATGTGGCCAATTTCGCGGAACCTGGCCACATGCGCAGCAAGGTGTTGTCGCGCTGGACGTAGTGATGGAATAAGGCTGCCGCCGCATGGCCACCGATCAGGAAGTAGCCGGCGGTCCCCACGAACTCATGGATTTCCTTGAGCTGGCCCGCCAACGCCTTGTCTGGCCCGATCAGCGCCGGGAGCTCCAGACCAAAAAATGGAATGGGTTTGCCTGCCGCACTCAGGATTAGCCAGCCCAGCAGCGGCATGCCAATCATGATGCCGTACAGCATCAAGTGGGCCAATTTGCCGGCCATCGCTTGCCACTGAGGCAGGGCGGCTTGCAGGCGCGGTGCGGGGTAGATCGCGCGCATTGCCAGGCGCAGCCAAACCAGGGCAAACATGAGAAGACCCAGCATGAAGTGCAGGCTTTTCAAGGCCTCACGGGGCACGCTGCCCTTGTCAAAAAGCTCGCGCAAATTAATGCTGGCATACACGCCGATAAACAAGGCAAGCATCAGCCAATGCAGCGATATTGACGCCAGGTGATATCGATCTATTGTTTTTCTAAAAGTCATAAACCAACTCCTAATGTTGAAGAAGTCGGGATCCTAAAAATCCATGCTTAAGGCCTCCTTAAATTTCAGCCATTTCAGGCGATTTACTTACCTCTTGTCACCGTTGTTGCATCGCTCGCAATCCTTGACGCTCTTTGAGCAAGGTACGTCGCCCCTCATCAAGAAAGGCATTCAAAGACGCGGGGTGGTTAAGAGATTCCATTAACCCAGGGCGAATGTTTCGCCTGGGTTCTGGTTTTGCATTGCCCGCCCTCGTGAGGCCAGCTTGCGCAACGTTTGGCTATGACCAGTTTGTTGCATTTGCCTGTGGGTAACAGGTGAGAGAAGTGTAGACCGGGGTGCCCCGCAGGAGATTGCGTAGTTTTCACAAAAATCAAGTTTTTAGATATTGACTGCTTTTAGATTCAATTAATTTGGAATAATCTGCCTTATTATTTGGAATATGAGGCAAAACATGAAACTGGATCGCTACGACCAACACATACTTGAAGTGCTGCAGCAAGACGGGCGCATCAATAACCAGGACCTGGCCGACCGCATCGGCCTGTCGCCGTCACCCTGCCTGCGCCGGGTGCGTGCGCTGGAGGAATCCGGCCTGATCGTGGGCTACCGGGCGGTGCTGGACGCCAAAAAAATGGGCCTGACGCTGCTGGCGCTGATCAACGTCTCCATGGACCTGCACACGCCCGAGCGCTTTGCCAATTTCGAGGCGATCGTGTGCGCATTGCCCGAGGTGCTGGACTGCCTGCTGATCACCGGGCAGGATGCCGACTACCAGCTCAAGGTGGCCGTGCGCGACATGGATCACTACCAATCTTTGCTGCTTGACCAGCTCACCCGCATTGAGGGCGTGACCGGTGTGCACTCCAGCTTCGTGCTGCGCAAGGTGGTGAGTAAAACAGCGCTGGCGGTGGCGCCACCACGATAGAACCTAAGATAGGGCCCGTATTAAAAATCGAACTCGGGATATCTGATGGATTGGTCAAGAGAAGAAGTGGAAGCAATCGTTGCCGACTACTTGCAAATGCTGACGATGGAACTTGCTGGTCAAAGTTTCAACAAGACAGAGCATCGGCGCAGGCTGCAGTCCAAACTCAATGGACGATCCGATGGATCTATCGAATTCAAGCACGGCAACATCAGCGCGGCGATGATTGATTTTGGGTTCCCCTCCATTCGTGGCTACAAACGACGTGTCAACTATCAAGCACTCCTTGGGGCCGTCGTAGAGGAACAAGTCAGTGGGAAAACGACGCTGGATCAGGTGGCGCTCGCCGCCGTGCAACAACCGGCAGTTGCACCAATCCAAACTGACTTCTCGAAAGTGAAGTCAGATGCCCCGATCAAACAACATCGGGCAAAGGAGTTCGAATCTACCCCGCTTTTCAGAGCCGTCAAACGTGACTACCTTGAACGCGAAGCCCGTAACCAGTCATTGGGCATGGCGGGGGAGGAGTTTGTAGCCTTGTTCGAGCATTGGCGTCTCATCGAACTAGGTCAACGACGGCTAGCAGACAAAGTCGAGCACGTTTCCCAAACAAAGGGAGATGGTCTTGGCTATGACGTTTTATCGTATGACTCGGATGGCAAAGAGCGCTTTATTGAGGTCAAGACGACAACTTTTGGCCGCGACACACCATTTTTTGTATCGCGCGGTGAACTGGCTCTCTCACACGGAGCAAAGGACCAGTTTCACCTCTATCGATTGTTTGAATTTAGGAATGCCCCTCGATTGTTTGATCTTCCGGGCTCGCTTGATCAGCATTGTGTCTTGGACCCTGTGACCTATCGAGCCAGCTTCGGCTGAGCATGACACTCACATCAAAACTTGTGATGTGCCGACCGTGAAACAAGCCAAGGTGCAAACCTGGAGTCCCACGCCACGCCATAGCTTTCTGCGCTCAACTGTCCATGGGGCTTGCCCGCAGGGCTTCTACCGCCAGGCGCAGGTCGGCGCTCCACGCACGCCGTCCACGCTCTTGGGCTGATTGCTGCTCGCCAAAGATCAAGGTCGCGCACAGCGGCGGCGCGGTTAGCATGCGCCACATGGAGCCCATTAGCGTGTCGTTATTGATGTAGCACGGCGCCAGGCTGTGCGCGGCACTGGCGGCATCCGAAAACCGCAGCGCCACGGGTTGCACCGGCGCATTGGCGGCAATGGCGGCTTGCACCAGGTTGGCATGAAATGGCAGCACGCCAACGCCGTCACTGCTGGTGCCCTCTGGAAACACCACGATCGAGTCACCGGCATGCAGGCTATCTGCCATCTGTTGCACCACACGCAAAGCGTCACGCCGGGACTCGCGCTCGATAAACAAAGTGCCGACCGCCGCGGCCAGAGTTCCGATCAGGGGCCAGCGCCCAACATCGGCTTTGGCGACAAAGCGGCAATGGCAGACCGCATAAATCACATAAATGTCGAGCCACGAGATGTGGTTACACACCAGCAACAAGGGGCCGCGCTTTGGCGGCCTGCCAATTACTACCAATTTGATAGCTAGAAGCGAAAGAAGGGCGAGGGCCCAGGCCCTGATTCGTTCTTGCTTTTGGGAGGTCGTCAGTCCTGGAAACACCAGGACCACCGTCCACCAGCCGCGCACCAGATGCAGCAGCACACATGTCAGTTTCCAACTGGCACGAACCCAGGAAGCGATCGGTTTTATCAAACCGAAACAGCACACGCTCAGAGTGCGGGCAGTCCGCTGAGGTAGCCGATGGCGGCGCTCTTCTTGTTGTTCCAGTTGGCGTTGATCAGCGGATCGACGCCAGCCTTGATCACCGAATGGATGCCGCCCCAGTCACCGGGGTGCTGGAAGTTGCTCATGATGTAGGAGAAGCCATTGAGGTTATCCACCATCTCCAGCCCGGTCGCCTCGCCGCCCGCCGGAACCGAGAGAATGCGCGACAGTTTCTTGCTGTCCACGTTGTAAGCCCACAGGAAGTTGTTGACGTGCTGACCAGAGTCTTCGCCGATGAACAGCGTGCGCAGTTTTTCCGAGAACTTGAGGTTGTCGGCGTTGGCGATTTTGTCCACGTTGGCGCTGTTGCCAACGGCGTCAGCGGCCTGATCTTCGCCCACCAGGGCGGGGATGGCCGCCATGACGGTGGGGACCCAGTCACTGCCGATGGTCGTACCTGCCTTGTCCTTCTGGCCTGCCGATAGCTTGAGTTCGTAGGTGGCACCGGCCGAGATGGCGCCCACTTGAATGTCACCAGCCGTATCCGACATGCTTTTCTGGATGTACGACACGGCGACGTAAGCCACTTTGTCCTTGCGGTTGAGTGTTACCCCTTCCATCTTGGTGAATTCCATTGAACCACCCATCACGGCGGCATAGCGGTGGGATTCCAGGAAGGCGGCTGCTTTTTCCTTTCCTGCAGCAAACTTGACCCACTCCGTCTTGCCATTGAAGGCGATCTTGCTGAAGCTGGCATCCAGCGGATCGGTCTTGCTGACCGTCACGATATCGCTGGCTGAGAGCGTGTCTGCCAGGGCCTTGATTTCAGCGCTGGTGGCGCTGCCCAGCTTGATCCAGGTGAGCGTGGCGGCACCGCCCGCGGTGGCCGAGGTCTGGGTCCATTTGGCAACGTACAGACTGCCGGCACTCAGGTCTTTTTCCTTGTCGGCGATAAACATGAACAGACCGGTGTTGGTGCCGTCATCACCCATCAGCACGGTCTTGTTGTCGGGGCAGACTTCGACCAGTTCGCGCGCGATGCGACCCAGGCAGTAGTGTTTCACGATGGTAGCCGTGCCGTCGGGCTTGACCGTGACTTCCGGCACGTGGCCGTAGTGGTAGGGCTTGGCAGCGGTGGTGCTACCGAACAGATTCTGGCTGAAGGCCTGGAACATGGCGTTGCCGGCGATGTTGACGGCGTCGGGTTCATATTCTTCGCTGGACAGATGGGTGTTCCAGGGCGACAGGCTGGAGGCGCAGGTGATCCACAGGCCGTTGACCGGCTTGGTGTCCACGTTGAAATGCTTGACGGCCTTCAACGCGCCCGTCGTCTTGTCCTGATCCAGGGTGGTGATGGAAATGGGCGATGGCAATTTTCCGTACATGCTGACGCCAGCGTTGTTGAACGTTTTGTATTCGTACTGCGTCACCAGGAACAGCGTGTTGCCCGTGACGCCCGCCACCGCCGGGTTGGCCAGGGAAATCAGGGCGTTGCCGTCCGGACAATCAGAGTAGAACGGCTCAGGCGTGGTGCCCGACGTGTCCATGATGGGGTTGCCGTTGATGTCGTAGTAAGCGCCCGCAATCACGTTGGCGCTGCCGTTCTTGAGCGTGTCGCCGGTCTTGAACAGGGTGTTGTAGGTCAGTGCCTGGGTCTTCGTGCTGGCATCGGAATAGCTGATCTTGACGCTGGCGCTGGTGAAAGTGGTAGCGCGTTGTACATCGGTCATGGTGGCAGGCATGCCGATGAACTCCACGCCCGTGGGGGCAACGGCTGTTGCGGCATCGCTGCCACCACAGGCGCTCAGACCCAAGCTTCCCAATCCCAACGTGGCAACGCCACCGAGCGCGCCTTTGAGCACTTGGCGGCGCTGCAGGTGAGTCGCTCCTGGCGCAATGCGCTCAGGCTTGCCGGATGCGGTGTTGGTGAGTGAAAAATTTGACTTCATGGAGACTCCTCGGGTTGAAAAGTCATCAGCATAAAAATCAATCATGACAGGATGACGGCGGATTTATGACAGTTCCGTGAAACACCGCGAGCCATGGCGATGACACGTGTGTATCCAGGCAAACCCGTCCAATTGGACCTGCAACTTGACGAATTTGCATCAAACAATATAAACTGTATAAATCGTTTTTTAAAGGACAATTCACCATGGCCACAACAGACAAGAAAATCGTTTCTGCCAAATCTGCAAAAACAGCCGCACCAACAGTGGTTCGCGCCAAGGTCGCGCCCGCGCCGGTAGCGCCTGCCACCATGGCAAAAGTGGCGCCCAAGCGTAGCGCCAAACCAGTTGCCATGCCTAAGACTGAAAAGCCCGCCAAGGTAAAAAAACCGAAACTGGTACGCGACAGCTTTACCATCCCCAAGGCTGAATACACCGTGCTCGACGACCTGAAGCAACGCGCTGGCAAGCTGGCCCATGCCGTCAAGAAAAGTGAATTGCTCCGCGCCGGCATCAAAGCCCTGGCTGCCATGCCAGACGGGGCTTTTCTGGCCGCGCTGAAGGCAGTGCCAGCCATCAAGACCGGGCGCCCCAACAAAGATTGAACCTGCGCGAACTTCTGCCGAACCGCATCTGAAAATGCCGCGCTGGTGGATTCGCTACATGACCTCGGGTGACTGTACCGCGACGACCACAGTCTGGGACTGTGCGTCGCGCTGGCGATTGCGCAGCCACCAGACCGCCCCTTTTTTGACCGTGCATTCGGTCGCGCTTAGACCGAGCAACTGGGCGATGGTTTGGCCCAACGTAGGTTGATGACCCACCACCAGCACGGTGCCTTTTGCAAGCGGCCATTGAACCAGCGCCAGCAACTGGTCGGCACTGGCGCCCGGCGCCAGTTCTTCTCGCAACTTGTATTTACGTCCCAGTGCCTGCGCAGTCTGCTCACAACGGCGTGCCGGGCTGACAAGAATACGCGTGCCTTCGGGCAACTGACGGTCGAGCCAGTTCGCCATGCGCGCGGCCTGTTTTTCGCCGCGCGATGTGAGTGAGCGGGCCATGTCGTCACAGCCCTCCAGCCATTCCTGTGCCTCCGCGTGACGCCATAAGATCAGATCCATATCAGCCTGCGCGTCTGTCGTCCTGTCCGGCGTAGCGAGCCATCAGGGCAGCTTGTGCACCATGCGCCAGGCGTGGATGCTCGCACTTGACGCGCGCATAGGTGCCGTCCGGCAGCAAGTCCCACGCGTCCACATCGTCATGCAAATAGGCCACCAACTCTTCATCAACAATGCGCTGGCGTTGCGCCGGGTCCGTGACTGGCCAGGCCAGTTCTACCCGGCGCAGCATGTTGCGATTCATCCAGTCGGCGCTGGACAGGTAAAGCTCTTCCACGTCATCATGGCGAAAGTAGAAGACCCGCGAGTGCTCCAGAAACCGGCCAATGACGGAGCGGACCCGGATGTTGTCGGTGACACCCGGCACCTGGGCTGGCAGCATGCAGGCACCGCGTACGATCAGGTCAATCCTGGCGCCCTTCTGTCCGGCTTGAATCAATGCGTAGATGAGTGCTTCGTCCGTCAAGGCATTCATCTTGGCAACGATGCGGGCGACCCCACCCGACGCGGCCACAGCACCCAATTTGTTGATTTTTTCGAGCAGCTTGCGTTGCAGATAAAACGGCGCCAACAACACCCGCTTGAGTTTGGGCAGCCGACTGTGGCTGGCCAAATGAACAAACACATGCTCAACATCGGCCGTGAGCACCGTATCGGCCGTGAGGTGGCCCCAATCGGTGTACAGGCGCGCCGTGCGAGGGTTGTAGTTGCCGGTCGACAGGTGCGCGTAACGCACAAGGCGCTTGCCTTCACGGCGGGTGATCAGCATCATCTTGGCATGGGTTTTTAGCCCCACCACGCCGTACAGAACCTGTGCGCCAATGGATTCGAGCATCTCGGACCAGTTGATGTTGGCCTCCTCGTCGAACCGGGCCTTGAGTTCCACCACCACGGTGACTTCTTTGCCACGCCGCACCGCCTCGCGCAGCAAATCCATCAACTCTGAGTCAACGCCCGTGCGATAGATCGTCTGTTTGATCGCCAGCACCTGCGGGTCATTCACGGCTTCACGCAAAAATGCCAGGACGCCGCCAAAGCTCTCAAACGGCTGGTGAATCAAGACGTCGCCCAGCTTGAGTTGCTCAAAAAACGATACACCTGGCGTCAACTGCGTCGGATAACAGGACTGGTAGGTGGGAAAACACAATTTCGGCAACGGCACCAGATCGATCAACTGCGTCAACCGAACCAGATTGACCGGACCGGGCACGCGGTACAAGGCCTGCTCCGGCAGATTGAACTGCTCGCGCAGAAACGCTGACAAGTACTCCGAGCACCCAGCCGACACTTCCAGCCGCACCGCTTGGCCAAATTGCCGGGATTCCAGGCCCTGGCGCAAGGCTGTGCGCAAATTCCTGACGTCATCTTCATCCACGGCAAGATCGGAATGGCGCGTCACCCGGAACTGTGAGAATTGCCCGACATCCCGCCCCGGGAACAACTCGGCCAGATGCCCCCGAATCACGCTGGAAAGGGAGACGAAGTGGTAAGTTTTACCCGATATTTTTTCCGGCATGCGGATCATGCGCGGTAAGACACGCGGCACCTTCACGATGGCAATCTCGTTCTCTCGGCCAAACGCGTCATGGCCACCCAGCCGCACGATGAAATTGAGCGATTTATTGGCCACTTGCGGAAACGGATGCGAAGGGTCCAACCCGACCGGAATCAGCAAAGGGCGCACCTCGCGCTCAAAGAACTGCTTGACCCAACGCCGCTGGGCCTCGTTACGCTCACCATGGGAGACCACCTTGATGCCCTGCGCCTCCAGTGTCGGCATCACGTGATTGTTGTACAGCGCATACTGACTCGCGACCAAGGTGTGTGCTGTCATGGCAAGCCGCTCAAACGACGCCACCGTATAGTTTCCCTTGGCATCCTGACGCTGGTTGGCCACCAGATGAGGCTCCGCCCGAACCTCAAAAAACTCATCCAGATTGGAAGACACGATGCACAGATAGCGCAGCCGCTCCAGCGGTGGAACGTCTTTGCGCCGGGCCCAATCCAGCACCCGCTCGTTGAACGCAAAAATGCTGTGGTCGCGATCAAGAAGCGTCACCGCTGCAGTGGCCGGCATCAATTTTTGCGGACGAAAGAATGAAGACATGATGCCCCAAGGCTCTTTTATTACAGACAGATGACTGATTGTTGACCGCGTTGGTGACAATCGTGTGACAACAGCTTACTCCGCACCCAGCTCAACTGGCGCAACGCGTCAAACCAGGTCCGTCGACGATGAAGCGCACACCGAGCAGACTCCTTTATTGATAGACTCCGACCGACATGATGAATGCAGCCCGCCAGCACCGCACGCGCCAATGGATTTTGGCGACGAGCGTCTTTGTTTTCAGCGCGGTGGCCATCGCTGTTTTAATCTGGCGCTGGGAACAGCAGACACTTATAGAAGTCCGCGCGCGAGCAGCTGATCTGACCGCAGATCACGCACACACCCTGCAACGCGATATCGAGCGGGCCTTGTCTGCAACCTATGCAATTGCCGCGCTGGTTCGCCAGGGCCAGGGAAACATCGCTGATTTCGAGGCGGTCGCCACTGAAATGCTGCCGTTTTATCCGGGCGTTGCCGCATTGGGAATGGCTCCCGACGGCATTATTCGAAACGTGGTGCCTCTTGCTGGCAATGAAAAAAGTATTGGCTTTAACCAGTTGAAGGACAACGCCCAGAACCAAGAGGCGATCATGGCCCGTGACACCGGCAGGCTGACACTGGCGGGACCCCTCAAGCTTGCGCAAGGTGGCCTGGGAGTTGTGGGGCGTCTGCCCGTCTTTCTGAACGATGCGCAGGGACACAAGGTGTTTTGGGGCTTCACTTACGTAACCTTGCGGTTTCCGGATGCTCTGGCCTCTGCCCGCCTGCCTCTTTTGACGCAACGCGGTTATGCCTACGTGCTTTGGCGGACCGCACCGGACACCGGCGAGCGACAAAGCATTGAGGCGTCTGGAAACGGTGTGCTCGATGCACCGGTAGAGCGCACGCTGGAACTGCCCAACGGCCAGTGGACACTGAGTGTCGCGCCTATCAACGGCTGGGGCCAATCAGACCGCGTCGGGTTCGAGGCCACCATTAACTTTTTTCTCAGCCTGTTGATGGCCTATCTCGCCTGGCTGCTGTATGAGATGAGGGTGCGTGACCAGGGACTGGAAGTGCAGGTGAACGAGCGCACGGCTGAAATTCTGGCGACGCAGCGACAGCTTCAAGCCACGCTGGGCGCCATTCCTGACCCGCTGCTTGAATTGGGACTGGACGGGCGCTGTTACAACGCACACTCGTCCCGGACTGACTCACTGCCATGGCCGACCGAGGATCTGATCGGCAAAACGGTCATGGATTTGCTGCCACCGCAGGCCTGCCAAATCGTGCTGGCGGCCTTGCAGGAAGCCAAAGAAAAAGAATGTTCAATCGGTAAACAAATCAAAGTGCCGCTTGACAATGGCATGCACTGGTTTGAAATGTCGGTGACGCGCAAATCAGCGTTGCCTGGCGAAGAACCCCTCTTTTTGGTTTTATGCCGCGACATCACCGAAAGCAAGCAGGCAGAGAGAAAAATCCAGTTGCTGGCACACTTTGATTCACTCACAGGCCTGCCCAATCGTGTGTTGTTGACCGACCGCTGCAACCTGGCGCTTAGCGCCGCGCAGCGCAATGGCACACCGCTGGCGCTGTTGCTCCTGGACCTGGATCATTTCAAGAACGTCAACGACTCGCTCGGACACCGGGTAGGCGACGAAGTGCTGATTGCGCTAGCGGGTCGGCTCAAAGGCACCGTGCGTGAGCAGGACACAGTTTGCCGTCTGGGTGGTGATGAGTTCATTTTGGTACTTCCCGAAACAAATGCTGCGGGTGCTGCACATATCGCCGACATGTTGCTGCAATCGGCATTGGTGGCATTTGAGCTCGAACCGCATGAGTTGACGGTGACACCCAGCATCGGGATTGCCATGTTTCCTGGCGATGGCTCGGACTTTGACACGCTGTCACGTTGCGCCGATGCCGCGATGTACCGCGCAAAAAAAGACGGGCGCAACAACTACCGCTTCTTCACGGCAGAAATGCAGGCTCGCTCTGAACGCACCCTGACGCTGGAAAATGCGCTACGCCGTGCTTTGGAGCGCAATCAGCTGCAGTTGCACTACCAGCCGCAAATTTCGCTGGCGAGTGGCTGCGTCGTTGGCGCAGAAGCCTTGCTGCGATGGAATCACCCCGAACTGGGGGCTGTGCCGCCAGCTGAATTCATTCCCGTGGCCGAGACCTGCGGACTGATCTTGCCCATCGGCGAATGGGTTCTGCGTACCTCCGTGCAGCAGCTCAAGGCATGGATTGACGCCGGGATGCTGCCCATTGCCCTCTCTGTCAATCTGTCATCGGTGCAGTTCCGCCATGCCGACCTACCTGAACTGGTAACCAGCATTCTGAATGAAGCCCAGTTGCCCGCCCATTTGCTGGAACTCGAACTGACCGAAAACGTTGCCATGACCGACCCGCTGGGGGCCATTGCCGTCATGAACAATTTGCACGAACGCGGCGTACGCATGTCGATTGATGACTTTGGCACGGGTTACTCGTCGCTGAGCTACCTGAAAAAGTTTCGGGTCTACAAAGTCAAGATCGATCAATCTTTTGTGCGTGACATCACCGAAGACTCCGACGACAAGGCAATTGTGGGCGCCATCATCAGCATGGCAACAAGCCTGGGCATGCAAACCATTGCCGAAGGGGTAGAAACCGAGGGGCAGCTTGAATTTTTGAAGGCCAAGGGCTGTACCGAAGTGCAAGGCTACTATTTCAGCCGACCGCTGCCGGTTGAACAGTTTGAAGCGTTCATGGGGACAAAATCATCTTCAAACCAGCCGTTTGGTCCCGGTCAGTCCGCTATTGACATAAGGCTCTGAATCAAGGACCTGGCTTATCGCTGTGCGACACATCAAAGCCATCGGCCACGTAGGCTGGGCCTTTCATGAGCCAGACAATGACACAGCCGATGGTGACAGTCACCACCAGCGCCCAGATAAAGATCACCAAACCAATCATCACAAAATCAAACAGTTGAATGCGTCGCGCCAGTTCTGCCGCGCTGCCGTCGACGATCAAAAAACGGGCGGCCAGCGACATCAGGGCTGGCAGCAGCGTACCCGCCAGACACGCCGTCGGCATCAGGCGCAGCAGGCGCCACTCAAGTCCATAGGGCGTTCGCTGAAATCCAGGCAGTTTTCGAAGCCAGTTCATGCGCAAGATTTTAAAAGAATAGCCAATATTTTGCTGCCATCAACGCGCACAGCATCCTGACCAGGAATCTCAACGACTTGCCACTAACGAAGCCACTTTTGCAAAAATTGAGCCTGCCCCATGGCCGGGTCAAGTTGGTAGTTGGCAAATCCAACGCGGTGATAAAGTTTGATAGCGCCCGCGTTGCCGTGCAGCACTTCGAGCGTGAGTTTGCAGGCACCCCGCTCACGCGCTATTTCCTCAGCCAGAGCCAGCATCTTCTCGGCGACACGCTGCCCCCGGTACGCAGGCAACACGGCCACATCGTGGACGTTGACCAAAGGCTGACAGGCAAAGGTAGAGAAGCCTTCAATACAATTCACAAACCCGACAGGAAGACCACCGCCAAGACCGTCCACGTCATCAAACGCCAGCACACTGAAGGCCTGCGGGCGCGCTGCGAGTGCCGGGATGAGGTTGACTTTGGCGAATTCACTCAGGGGCTCGGCACCCCCCATCGGATCCTGGGCATAGGCGTCCAGCAAGCTCACCAGTGCTTGCGCATGCACGGGGTTGGCGTAATCAGCGCGACAAACGCGCAGGGAAGTGTTGGGCGCCATGGTCATACCGAGAGGGTGTTGGCAATCCGCTCGGCGCACACCCTGGCCTGGACGGCGTCACGCGCCTCCACCATCACGCGCACCAAGGGTTCTGTGCCACTGGCACGAATCAGCAATCGGCCAGCGGCACCCAGTTCTGTCTCCACCGCCTGCGATTCGCTGGCCAGGTTGGCGCTGACTTGCCAGTCCTGGCCGGGTTGCAAGCGAACATTGATCAGGGTCTGCGGAAATAGCGTTACTTCAGCGAGCAACTCAGCCAACTTTTTCCCGCTGCGGACGCAGGCTTGTAACACCTGCAGAGCCGAGATCAGCCCGTCGCCGGTGGTATGTTTGTCCAGCGCCAGCAAGTGGCCAGAGCCTTCTCCACCAAGCAGCCACTTGTGCTTTTCAAGCTCTTCCAGCACATAACGATCCCCCACCTTGGCGCGCACAAACTGAACCCCACGGGCCCGAAGCGCCACCTCCACGGCCATATTGGTCATCAAGGTACCCACCACACCCGGTACCGGTTCATCGCGCCCCAGTCGCTCGTCCACCAACAGATATAACAGCTCATCGCCGTTGTACAGACGACCCGCATGGTCAACCAACTGCAGACGATCAGCATCGCCATCGAGCGCCACGCCGAAATCAGCCTGGTGCGCCTTGACGGCTTCAATCAAGGCCTGCGGATGTGTGGCTCCCACCTCGTGATTGATGTTTAAACCGTCGGGCGAACAGCCAATGGCGACGACTTCTGCCCCCAATTCGTGAAACACCTTGGGTGCCACCTGGTAGGCCGCACCATGCGCAGCATCCACCACGATCTTGAGCCCCTTGAGCGTGAGGTCGTTGGCAAATGTACTTTTGCAAAATTCAATGTACCGGCCCGCGGCATCATCGAGTCGCCGCGTCTTGCCCAGGCTGGCGGAATCAGCCCATACCGGTGACTCATCCAGTGCAGCCTCCACGTCATGCTCCCAAACGTCTGGCAGTTTGCTGCCCTGAGCACTGAAAAACTTGATGCCATTGTCGGCAAAGGGGTTGTGGCTGGCGCTGATGACCACGCCCAGCGAGGCACGCTGAGCGCGCGTCAGGTAGGCCACGCCTGGCGTCGGCAAGGGACCCAACAACACGACATCGACACCGGCAGAATTGAAACCACTCTCCAGCGCGCTCTCCAGCATGTAGCCCGAGATACGGGTGTCCTTGCCAATCAGCACGGTTGGACGCGCTTCTGATTTTTTGAGCACGCGACCCACCGCATGGGCCAGACGCAACACAAAATCAGGGGTGATGGGCGCTTGCCCAACCGTGCCGCGAATACCGTCCGTGCCAAAATATTTTCTAGTCATTGATCTACTCTTGCCTACTTGTTAATGAAATCGACGCCAACTATCTTATAGCGCCGAGCACCTTGAGAGCCTGCACGGTTTCCCGCACGTCATGCACACGGACAATGGCGGCGCCACGCTCCACCGCCAATAACGCAGCGGCCACACTGGGCACCAGGCGCTCATGAACATCCAGTGTCGCCGCGGCGGCCAGCGGGGTGGCTGCGACCGCTGCCAATGATGATTTTCGCGACCAACCGACCAGCAGCGGAAAGCCCGCACCCAGCAACTCACCCTGCCGTGCCAGTAGCGCAAAATTCTGTGCCACGGTCTTGCCAAAGCCAATGCCGGGGTCAATAACGATACGATTCTTTTCTACCCCTAGCCCATGCAACGACTGGGCCATATGCTCCAAAAATAATAGCACCTGCGACACCACGTCACCCTCCATGGGGGCCATCTGCATCGTCAAGGGTTCACGGTGCATGTGCATCAGACAGACGCCACAGCTGGGGTGTTGTGCCACCACTTGCATGGCGTTCAAGGCAGCGGGTGCGGAGTTGGCACAGGGCTCAGTCCAACGCAGAGCCCAAATGTCGTTGATGATGTCGGCGCCGAGGTCCAGCACGGCTTGCATGACTTTGGGCTTGTAGGTATCGACCGATACCGGCACGCCCAGGCGAACCGCTTCACGCACGACCGGCAGCACCCGCGCCAACTCTTCATCCAGTGGCAAGGACAAAGCGCCGGGACGGGTCGACTCCCCCCCGATATCCAAAATGTCAGCCCCCTCTTTGAGCAGCGTCTCACAGTGCCGCAGAGCCGCTGCGGTGGAGGCATGCTGACCACCATCCGAGAACGAATCGGGTGTGATATTGACAATGCCCATCACCTGGGGGCGGCTGAGGTCAATCAGGAATCGAGCCGTGTTCCATTTCATGCTGATAGAGCGCTCCAGAAATTTGAAAACAGAAACGGGGCTTGTCGCCCCGTTTTTTTGATAAATACCGTTTTCAGGCAGCCGTTGGCGCCACATCCGTTTTGACGGCGGGCGTGCCACCACTGCTGCTGTCACTGCCAGCGGGCGGGATACGTGGCGTCCAGTCTTTCGGCGGACGGGGCTCTTTACCGGCCATGATGTCATCGAGCTGCTCACTGTCAATGGTTTCCCATTCCAGCAAGGCCTTGGCCATGGCGTGCATCTTGTCGCGATTGTCTTCAATGAGCTTGCGCGCCAGGCTGTATTGCTGGTCAATGATGCGGCGCACCTCGGCGTCAACCTTCTGCATGGTCTCTTCGCTCATGGTGGTGGTCTTGGTGACAGAGCGACCCAAAAACACCTCGCCCTCATTCTCGGCATAGACCATCGGACCCAGGGCATCGGTCATGCCATAACGCGTCACCATGTCGCGCGCAATATGGGTCGCACGCTCAAAATCGTTGCTGGCACCGGTGGTCATCTGGTTCATGAACACTTCTTCAGCAATCCGGCCGCCAAACAGCATGCTGATCTGGTGCAGCATGTATTCGCTGTCGTAGCTGTAGCGGTCTTGCGCTGGCAAACTCATGGTGACACCCAAGGCACGACCACGCGGAATGATGGTCACTTTGTGCACCGGATCGCACTTGGACAACAACTTGCCGATCAACGCGTGACCCGACTCGTGATAAGCCGTGTTCTTGCGCTCGCTTTCGGGCATGACCATGCTCTTGCGCTCCGGGCCCATCAGGATTTTGTCCTTGGCCTTTTCAAAGTCCACCATCTCGACCGTGCGCGCATTGCGACGTGCTGCCATCAAGGCCGCCTCATTGCACAAATTAGCGAGATCTGCACCCGACATACCCGGTGTACCGCGCGCGATCACCCCGGCATTGACATCCTGACCCAAGGGCACCTTGCGCATGTGCACATTGAGAATTTGCTCACGGCCCCGAATATCGGGCAGAGTGACATACACCTGCCGGTCGAAACGGCCCGGACGCAGCAACGCGGAGTCAAGAATGTCAGGGCGATTGGTGGCAGCCACCACGATCACGCCAACATTGGTCTCAAAACCATCCATCTCCACCAGCATCTGGTTCAGGGTTTGCTCACGCTCGTCATTGCCACCGCCCAAGCCGGCGCCACGTTGCCGGCCCACAGCATCAATTTCGTCGATAAAAATAATGCAAGGCGCATTTTTCTTGGCGTTCTCAAACATGTCGCGCACCCGGGAAGCACCGACGCCGACGAACATTTCAACAAAATCAGAACCCGAGATCGAAAAGAACGGAACCTTGGCTTCACCGGCAATGCCTTTGGCCAGCAGCGTCTTGCCGGTGCCCGGTGGGCCCACCAGCAACAGGCCGCGCGGAATGCGTCCCCCCAGTTTCTGGAATTTTGCCGGGTCTTTCAGGAAGTCAACCACTTCCTTGACTTCTTCCTTGGCCTCATCGCAACCTGCCACATCCGCAAACGTGACTGTGTTGGTGTTTTCGTCAAGCAGACGCGCCTTGGATTTACCAAAACTGAAGGCCCCACCCTTGCCGCCGCCCTGCATCTGGCGCATAAAGTAAACCCAGACACCGATCAACAAGAGCATCGGTCCCCAACTGACCAGCAGCGTCATGAGCAAAGAACCTTCTTCGCGGGGTTTGACATCAAACTTGACATCATTGGCGATCAGGTCACCCACCAGACCACGGTCCAGGTAAGTCGCGGTGGTCCTGACCCTGCGGTCATCGGTCGTCACAGCCACAATTTCAGTACCGCCCTGCCCCTCCTGGATGACGGCGCTCTTGATACGATTGCTGCGCACTTCCTCCAGAAAGTCAGAGTAGCCCAGATACCCGGCGCTTGCAGGCCCACGCGCATCAAACTGCTTGAATACCGTGAAAAGCACAAGAGCAATAACAAGCCAGACGGCAATTTTTGAAAACCACTGATTATTCAAGCGAGGCTCCAAAGGGTGAGCAAATAAGAAGACACAGATAACTTGGGTTGCATTTTAGGCGTTTCAAGATGCGCCGGACATGGTTTTCTGCCGTTCATCCTCAGACAAAGCATGGGATTCAATGGGGTTTCAAACCCAGACCGACAAGAAAGGTTTCCGACGACTTGTCACGTGAGGCCTTGGGCTTGATCCGCTTGACCAGCAAAAAGGTCTCCTTGAATCGTTTGACCAATGGGTCGTAGCTGGCGCCATGAAACACTTTGGCCACCAGCGCGCCCTCCGGTTTCATGTGGGTCTGGGTGAATTCAAGCGCCAACTCAACCAGATGCTCAATGCGGGCCGCGTCGGCAGAGTCAATGCCCGACAAGTTGGGGGCCATGTCGGAAACCACCACGTCGGCTTGGCGCCCCTGCATTTCAGCCTCCAACTGCAGCAAGACCTCGGGCTCCCGAAAATCCCCCTGCAGGAAGACGACGCCTTCTACCGGCTCCATCGGCAGGATATCGAGCGCAATAATGGTGCCATTGAGCGCCCCGACCGCCGCGCCGCCGCCGGTGGCGGTTTTGGGTGACATTTTGCGGCGCACGTACTGGCTCCACGCGCCGGGTGTTGAGCCCAGATCCACCACCAACTGACCCGGCTTGATCAAACCCAGCGTTTCATCGATTTCCTTGAGCTTGTACGCGGCGCGGGCACGGTAACCTTCGAGCTTGGCCAGTTTGACGTAGGTGTCATTGACGTGGTCGTTTAACCAGGCCCGATTGACCTTACTGCTTTTAGTTTGGGATTTCATTTTGACCTTCCTCGTCGATAATATAGACATGTCTCAAATTCAACTGACCCCCGCCCAACGCAAAGTACACCGCTCAGAAGCACACCACCTTGACCCAGTGGTCATGGTTGGGGGTGACGGGCTCACCGCCGCGGTTAAAAAGGAAGCCGATGCCGCCTTGAACGCGCACGGGCTGATCAAGATTCGTGTCTTCTCGGACGATCGGGCCGCACGCGAAGCCATGTTTCAAACCCTGGCCGACGAACTGGGTGCCGCACCGATTCAGCATATCGGCAAGCTGCTGGTGCTCTGGCGACCGATGCCGGAACGGGAAAAAACAGTTGACGAAGATCGCATGCCCGGCCCACGCGACTTCAAAGTACTCAAATACAGCAAACGCGGCGGCCAGCGTCCCGAAGTCAAGACCTTGCGTGTGCTGGGCAACCAGCGCCTCACTTCGGGGGGCCAGGTGAAGCGTTCCAAACCGAAACAAATCAGCATCAAGAAGCGCAGTCAAACCTGAAGTTCCGAGAACTTGCGGGACAAGTCCCAGCCACACACATCAAACCTGCCCTTTCTAAGTACGCTGCGACGTCAACTTCCAGAAAGTCGCCCCAGCGCACAACCATTGCAGCAAATACATCGCGCTGCCCACGCTGTGCCACAGGCGCAAATTCTCGCGCGCCACAATGCGGGGCGCCACGGCAAACTCGGCCAGCAGCGCCAGCAGCATCCCTCCCACTATAAAAATAATAGCTGCTTGTTCAATAGGGGCGGGGGCTAGAGCCTGATTTTGCCTTGAACTCATGAGCAGCAACAAAGCACACACACAGGACACCCCGGTCTGAGCGGCGAACAGGCGTGCCGCCATATTGCCCGCCAGCGCCGGGGTCGGCAAAGTCGCAAACAGCAGGGGCACAACCAGGAATCCGATCGTGCTCAGACTGCCCCACCACAGTGCAGCCGCCCAAAAAGGCAACCGTGACAACAACTTAGACGTAACTCACCGCCACCACTTCATAGTGCTTGATGCCACCCGGCGCCTGCACTTCGGCCGTGTCACCCTGCTCTTTGCCAATCAGCGCCCGGGCAATCGGGCTGCCAATGTTGATCAAGCCCAGTTTGATGTCGGCTTCATCTTCGCCGACGATCTGGTAAGTCACGGCTGCGCCGGACGCCTCGTCCTCAAGTTGCACCGTGGCGCCAAACACCACCCGGCCTTCCGCATGCAGTTCAACCGGATCAATGACCTGGCAGACCGAGAGCTTGCCTTCAATCTCCTGAATGCGCCCTTCGATAAAGCCCTGCTTGTCTTTGGCGACCTCGTACTCGGCGTTTTCGCTCAGGTCACCCTGGGCGCGCGCCTCGGCGATGGCGTTGATGACCCAGGGACGATCAACCGTTTTCAGCTTGTGCAACTCGGCTTTGAGCTTTTCGGCGCCGCGTTTGGTAATAGGAAGGGTAGCCACGTGCTGCTCCGTTAAAAGGAATGGGGTATAAAAATAAAACCGCCGAGCGTTACCGTTCGGCGGCATGGACTAAGAGTTCGAGGGGCAACCGTATTTCGGGAAGTTTGCGCAACAGACAGACGTCACGCGAAACTGGCTAGCTGCGCCCCCAATTGGCTAGATTATGCAGTGATTGTGAGGTCACATCAAGCGCCAGCCAACTGGGCATGCATTTCCTGGATCGAAATAACACTCAGGTCGTCCATGTAGCGCATCCCTTGCACGGCCGCCTCGGCGCCGGCAATGGTCGTGAAAGTGGTCACCCGTCCGAACAAAGCCGAGGTGCGAATATGACGCGAGTCCGCAATCGCATTGCGCCGTTCTTCCACTGTATTGATGACCAGCGCAATTTCCTGGTTCTTGATCATGTCCACAATGTTGGGGCGCCCTTCGGTCACCTTGTTGACCGTCGCACAGGGCACACCGGCCGCGTTGATGGCCAAGGCCGTGCCCTTGGTTGCCAGTACCGTGAACCCGAGGTCAACCAGATCACGCGCAACCTCAATGACACGGGGTTTGTCGTTGTTTTTGACCGAGATGAACACCTTGCCTGCCGGCTCGCCCGAGGGGGTACGCGGCCGGGGCAATTTGGTGCCGGCCCCTATTTGAGACTTCACAAAGGCCTCGCCAAAAGTCTTGCCCACGCCCATCACCTCGCCGGTGGACTTCATCTCGGGTCCGAGAATGGTATCAACGCCGGGGAATTTGACAAAGGGGAACACCGCTTCTTTCACGCTGAAATAGGGTGGCGTCACCTCCGTCCCGATGCCCTGAGAGGCAAGCGACTGACCGACCATGCAGCGGGCCGCCACCTTGGCCAACTGAACACCAGTGGCTTTGGACACAAAGGGCACGGTGCGGGACGCTCTTGGATTGACTTCCAGCACAAAAATAACATCAGCGCCATCGAGGGTCTGAATGGCGAACTGCACGTTCATCAAGCCGACGACATGCAAGGCCTCGGCCATGGCAGCCGTTTGCCGCTTGATCTCTGTCACTGTTTCAGCACACAAGCTGTAGGGCGGCAGCGAGCAGGCCGAGTCGCCACTGTGCACGCCTGCCTGTTCAATGTGTTCCATGACGCCGCCGATGAAGGTTTGCCCCTGCGCGTCGCGCACACAGTCCACGTCGCACTCAATGGCGTCATTCAGGAAGCGGTCCAGCAGCACCGGCGAATCGTGGCTGACCTTGACCGCCTCGCGCATGTAGCGCTCCAGGTCGCGCTGCTCATGCACGATTTCCATGGCCCGGCCACCCAGCACGTAGCTCGGTCGTACCACCAGCGGGTAGCCCAGCGCGGCCGCCTTTTCAAGCGCCTCGGCCTCGGTGCGGGCAGTCGCGTTGGCGGGCTGACGAAGCCCAAGTTGATGTAGCAACTTTTGAAAGCGCTCACGGTCTTCGGCGGCGTCAATCATGTCAGGCGAGGTGCCGATGATGGGCACGCCGTTGGCCTCCAGCGCCAACGCCAGTTTGAGTGGCGTCTGGCCCCCGTACTGCACGATCACGCCATACGGCTTTTCCTTGTCCACGATTTCAAGCACGTCTTCCAGCGTGACCGGCTCGAAATAGAGACGGTCCGAGGTGTCGTAGTCGGTCGACACAGTCTCGGGGTTGCAGTTGACCATGATGGTCTCATAGCCGTCCTCGCGCATCGCCAGCGCCGCATGCACGCAGCAGTAGTCAAACTCGATGCCCTGGCCAATGCGGTTCGGGCCACCGCCGAGCACCATGATTTTTTTCCGGTCGGTGGGATCGGCCTCGCACTCGCTACCGGTGTCGAAGGGGCTGGACGACTCATAGGTCGAGTACAGATACGCCGTGTTGGTGGCGAACTCGGCCGCGCAGGTGTCAACACGCTTGTAGACCGGGCGCACACCCAGGGCGTGGCGCTTCTCACGCACGGCCGTGTCGGTGGTCTTGAACTGTTTGGCCAGGCGCCGATCGGAAAATCCTTTTTGCTTCAAAGCGCGCAAGGTCGCGCCGTCCATCGCATCCAGCGTAGAGCCCTGTTCCGGCGCGGGCAGGCGCTCAATCTCCAGCTCAATCTTGACGATCTGCTCGATCTGAACCAAAAACCAGCGGTCAATTTTGGTCAGCTCAAACACCTCGTCGACGCTCCAGCCGGCGGCAAACGCGTCGCCCACGTACCAGATCCGCTCGGGGCCGGGCTCGCCCAACTCTTTTTCCAGCACTTCACGGTCCTGCGTTTTCTCATTCATGCCATCGACGCCAACTTCGAGGCCGCGCAGGGCTTTTTGGAACGACTCCTGAAAGGTGCGCCCCATCGCCATCACTTCACCGACCGATTTCATTTGCGTCGTCAGGCGGCTGTCGGCCGCCGGGAATTTTTCGAACGCGAAACGCGGGATCTTCGTCACCACGTAGTCAATGCTGGGCTCAAAACTGGCGGGTGTGGCCCCGCCCGTGATGTCGTTGCGCAACTCGTCCAGCGTGTAACCAACCGCGAGCTTGGCGGCGATCTTGGCAATCGGAAAACCAGTGGCCTTGGAAGCCAGCGCCGAGGAGCGGCTGACGCGCGGGTTCATCTCGATCACCACCATGCGCCCATCTTCGGGGTTGATGGAAAACTGCACGTTGGAGCCACCGGTATCGACGCCGATTTCGCGCAGCACGGCCAGACTGGCGTTGCGCAGAATCTGGTACTCCTTGTCGCTCAGCGTCTGTGCTGGCGCAACCGTGATCGAGTCGCCCGTGTGCACACCCATCGGATCCAGGTTTTCAATGGAACAAATGATGATGCAGTTGTCAGCCTGGTCGCGCACCACCTCCATCTCGTACTCTTTCCAGCCGAGCAGCGATTCTTCAATCAGCAGTTCATTGGTCGGCGACGCCTCCAGACCGCGCTTGCAGATGACTTCGAATTCTTCCGAGTTGTAGGCAATGCCGCCACCGGTGCCGCCCAGCGTGAAACTGGGCCGGATCACGGTCGGGAAACCCACCGTCTTTTGCACGCCCCAGGCTTCTTCCATGCTGTGGGCAATGCCGGAGCGGGCCGAACCCAGACCGATTTTGGTCATGGCGTCCTTGAACTTCAGGCGGTCTTCGGCCTTGTCGATAGCCTCGGGCTTGGCGCCAATCAATTCGACGTTGTACTTCTCCAGCACGCCGTGATGCCACAGGTCGAGCGCACAGTTCAGCGCGGTCTGACCGCCCATGGTCGGCAGGATCGCATCGGGGCGCTCCTTGGCAATGATTTTTTCAACCGTCTGCCAGGTGATCGGCTCGATGTAGGTGACGTCCGCCGTGGCCGGGTCGGTCATGATGGTGGCCGGGTTGCTGTTGATCAGAATGACTTTGAAGCCTTCTTCGCGCAACGCCTTGCAGGCCTGCACGCCAGAGTAGTCAAACTCGCAAGCCTGGCCGATGATGATCGGGCCGGCGCCAATGATGAGGATGCTTTTGATGTCGGTACGTTTTGGCATATTGTTGACTGCTCTCTCGTTGTCAGGCGCAACCTTGAGGTTGCACCTGCAAATTCATAAACTCAAAAATGGTGAACCAAACTGAATCAGTTCAGGCTGGCTGTGGCCAGTTTGGCCCCAAACCAGACAAACAAACCACCCACCAGGCTGGAGAGCCCGCTTGAGAGCCGCTTGCGCTGGCTGAAGGCTTGCGCCAGCCGGGCACCCGCAAAAATAAGCGCCGTCAGGTAGGCGGCACTGAAGCTCATCAAAATAGCGCTCAAAATCAGAAACGGCACTTCAGGCTGGGCGTAGGCAGGATCAATGAACTGCACAAAGAACGACAGCAAAAACAAAATCGCCTTTGGGTTGAGCAAGCTGATCAGCAGCGCCCGGCGAAATGGCCGCTGCAAGTGCGCAGCCGCCGCTGCCGGTTTGGGAGCAGACGCCGCCGCCGTCGATGGCAGCTCATCCGCACGGGTGCGCAAACCAGCGATGGCGCCACGCAGCAAATTCAACCCGACCCAAAACAGATACGCCGCACCGGCGTACTTGACCACCATGAACAGGGCCGGATGTGTGCGCAGCAGGCTGGCCGCGCCCAAAGCGGTACACAGCAGCAAAATAGTGTCGCCCACAAACACCCCAAACGCGCCCTGATAGCCGGCACGGACGCCGCGCACGGTGGCCACTGACAGCACATACAGCGAGTTGGGCCCAGGCAGCAAAATGATGCCAAAAGCGCCGACAACATAAGTCCACAGGTCGGTGACGCCGTAAAAACTCATGCCTTCTGCTCCATCGCCAGCAGGAAACGGTCAAACAGGTAGCCGATATCGTGCGGCCCCGGCGAGGCCTCCGGGTGGCCTTGGAAACAAAACGCCGGTTTGTCGGTGCGCTCCAGCCCCTGCAGCGTGCCGTCGAACAGGCTGATGTGGGTGGCACGCAGATGAGTCGGCAACATGTTTTCATCCACCGCAAAACCGTGGTTTTGACTGGTGATGCTGACGCGCCCGCTATCAAGGTCTTTGACCGGGTGGTTGGCCCCGTGGTGGCCAAACTTCATCTTGAAGGTCCTGGCACCACTGGCCAGCGCCATGATCTGATGCCCCAGGCAAATGCCAAAGGTCGGAATGCCGGACTCGATCAACTCGGCAACAGCGGCAATGGCGTAGTCGCACGGCTGCGGGTCACCGGGCCCGTTGCTCAAGAAGATGCCATCGGGCTGGTACTTGAGCGCATCAAACGCAGGGGTCTGCGCCGGCACCACGGTCACCCTGCAACCGCGCTCGGCCAACATGCGCAAAATGTTCTTTTTAATGCCAAAGTCGTACGCCACCACATGAAACTTCGGCTTTGTGAGTTCTCCATAACCGGGCTTGCCGCCGAGGGCCGGCTGGGACAAGCGCCACTCGGTCTGGGTCCATGCATAGGGCTCTTTGACCGTGACCACCTGGGCCAGATCCAGTCCGGCCATGGGGGGCGCCGCCTGTGCCAGCGCAATGGCCTTGTCGATCAGCTCCTGGGTCACGACCTCGCCCTGCGCCAAGGCCATGATGCAGCCGTTTTGCGCACCCTGGCTGCGCAACTGGCGCGTCAGCTTGCGGGTATCGATGTTGGCAATCGCCACCGTGCCTTCGCGCACCAGGTAGTCGCCCAAGGACATGGTTTGGCGGAAATTGGACGCCAGCAACGGCAAGTCCTTGATGACCAGACCGGCCACATGCACTTTATCGGCCTCGACATCTTCAAAATTGACGCCGTAGTTGCCTATGTGCGGATACGTGAGGGTAACGATTTGCTGGCAGTAGCTCGGGTCTGTGAGGATTTCCTGGTAGCCGGTCATGGCGGTGTTGAACACCACCTCGCCGACGGTGGAGCCAGCGGCTCCAATGGAATGACCAACATAGACTGTGCCGTCTGCGAGCGCCAAGATGGCGGGGGGAACATTTCCCTGTAAAGACAAAAGCACTGGGTTCTCCGGAAGGGGTTTTCGGGTACGCCCACGCCCGCTCAAGATTGAACTCTTGGCTTGCATTGTCGGGAGAATTGGCTTGAGAAGGCGCTAGGCGTACAGGGTGCGATGAGGCCTCCGAGTATAACCGAGGGGGCCGTCAGGCAGCGATCACCCCACCAAGGAGGTCGCCGCACTGGCGTGCAGGCAAATGGCAGCGGCGGCAGCGACGTTAAGAGACTCTTCACCGCCGGGTTGGGCAATACGCACATGCAAGCGGGCCAGCGTCTCCAGCTCGGCGCTGACGCCCTGCCCTTCGTGCCCCAGCGCCCAGGCGCAGGGCATCGGCAGCGCCTGATTAGCGATCGCCTGGTGCAAGTAGGAGCCCCGGTGCGAGCTGGTCACCACAATCGGCACGGCCAGTAGCGCCAGATCAGCCAGGGCCACGCCTTCGATCAATTGCAGACCCCAATGCGCGCCCATACCGGCGCGCAGCACTTTGGGGCTCCACAGCGCAGCCGTACCTTTCAAGGCGATGACTTGTTTGAAACCGAAGGCTGAGGCACTGCGCAGAATCGATCCGACATTGCCTGCGTCTTGCACCCGGTCCAGAATCACCGACGCCATGACCGGCTGCAAAGCCGCCAGCAACGGCAAATCAAAGACAAAACCCATCTGGGCGGGTGACTCAAGGCCACTGATCGCCGCGAACAAGGGATCCGGGATCACTATATTTTTGATAGCTGCTTGCGCATATTTCACGGGGGCTAGAGGCCAAAATGACTCTGAAAAAACACCAATGACGGGCGTCACATGACGGGCCAGTGCGGCAGCACCCAGGTGCTCACCCTCGGCCCAGAACCGGCCCTGTTTCCGATAGCCGGTGTTGTCTTGCGCCAGGCGACGCAAGTCTTTGAGAAAAGCGTTGTCGCGCGACGTGATGTGCTGAACCTCTGGCGCACTCATGGCAGCGCCTCTCGCAACACCTCAGCCACCGGGCCAAAAGTTTTGCGGTGCTGCGGGCAAGCCCCATGCTTGGTTAAGGCCGCCAGGTGCTGCACCGTGCCATAGCCTTTGTGCCGGGCAAAACCATATTGCGGGTACTGCACATCCACCTCGGCGCACCAGCGGTCGCGGTGGACCTTGGCCAGAATCGAAGCGGCAGATATGGCAGCGACCAGTGCGTCGCCTTTGACAATGGCTTCAGCCCGCATGGTCAAGACCGGTAGCCGGTTGCCATCCACCAGCACCAGTGCAGGCTTAAGCCGCAGACCCTCAACCGCCCGGCGCATCGCGAGCAGCGTGGCTTGCAGAATGTTGAGTCGCTCAATTTCCTCCACGCTGGCCTGGGCAATGCAGCAGCACAGAGCTTTGGCACGAATCTCGTCAAACAACTGCTCGCGACGCCGTGCGCTGAGTATTTTTGAATCCGCCAAACCCTTGATCGGCTGCAGGTCGTCCAGAATCACGGCGGCGGCGACCACGGGGCCCGCCAGCGGGCCGCGCCCGGCCTCGTCCACCCCGGCGACCAGTCCAGCAACATCCCACAGGAGTGATGCCTGTTTGATGGTTGGCTTGTGAAGCACGGCTTGTTCAGCCCTGGAGGACTTGCTGGATCGCATGGGCGGCCAATCGAGGAGTGTCGCGCTGCAACTCAGCGTGCAGGGCGGTAAATTTTTGTTGCAAAGCTGCTATTTTCGCAGGACGCGATGCCTTGGCATCGATCCAGAGCAACACCGCGTCAGCCAGCGCTTGTGCCGTGGCAGCGTCTTGCAGCAATTCAGGCACGACAAACTCCCGGCACAAAATATTGGGCAAGCCGACCCAAGGCTGCAGTTGTTTGCGCCGCATGATCTGCCAGGAGAGCCAAGCCATGCGGTAGGCGATCACCATCGGACGCTTGAACAGGGCCGCTTCCAGCGTGGCCGTGCCACTGGCGATCAAAGTGACATCGCAAGCCGCCAGCACCGTGTGCGACTGGCCCGCAATGATTTGCAGATGCGCCTGCATGCCGCTGGCACGGGCGGCGTGCTCAATGCCTGCCCGCAACGCCGGAATGGCAGGAACTATAAATTTAATAGCAGGATGCGCTTTATTGATAAGGGCTGCAGCCTGAAAGAACCTTAAAGCCAGATGATTGATTTCAGATTGACGACTGCCAGGCAAAATCGCGACAACTTGGTCCTCATCGGCCAGTCCCAAGGCGGCACGCGCAGCCGATCGATCGGGCAGCATCGGGATCACGTTGGCCAATGGGTGCCCAACGTAGGTCGCGGCGATGCCGTGCCGGGCCAGCAGAGCGGGCTCGAACGGGAAAATACACAACACACGGTCGACACTGCGGCGAATTTTCTCTACCCGCTCAGGGCGCCAGGCCCAGATGGACGGTGACACAAAATGCACGGTCTTGATGCCCTGGGCTTTCAGGTCTCGCTCCAGATCCAGGTTGAAGTCGGGCGCATCCACACCAATGAAGACATCGGGCTGCTGCCGCAGCAGCCGGGTTTTGAGTTGGCGGCGAATACCCACAATCTCGCGGTAGCGGCGCAGCACCTCCCAGCCAAAGCCATGCACCGAGAGTTTGTCGTGCCCCCACCAGGCCACCAGGCCACGGCGGACCATCTGAGGGCCGCCGATGCCGACTGCGGTCATGAGTGGCCATTGCTCACGCAGACCATCCAGCAGCAAACCCGCGAGCAGATCACCCGAGGTTTCGCCGGCCACCAGCGCCACCTGGAGTTGTTGGTCAGTTTGATTTGCCATCCAGGCTTCAGCGCGCTTCTGATTCAGCGCACAATGCCACGCTGGGGCGATGTTTGCTCCAGAAATGAGAGCATCATCTGCACATCTGGCGCGGACTCAGGGCTATTTTTGACCAGATCCGCAATGCGCTCACGCGCCAGCTGTAGCGTCAGACTCTCGCGATACAGGGCTTTGTGCATGGCTTTGACGACAGCAATACGCTCTGGCGAAAAACCACGACGGCGCAGTCCTTCATAGTTCATGGAGCGAGCCTGCGCCGGCTGGCCCTGACACATGACGAACGGCGGCAAATCAGCCAACAACACCGTACACAGGGCCGTCATGCTATGCGCGCCAATCTTCACAAACTGATGCACCACGGTGAAGCCGCCCAGAATCGCCCAATCTCCCACATGGACGTGGCCCGCCAACTGGGAATTGTTGGCAAATATGGTCTTGTTGCCGACGACGCAATCGTGCGCAAGGTGCACATAGGCCATCAGCCAGTTGTCATCGCCGACGCGGGTTACACCCAGATCCCCTGGCGAGCCAATGTTAAAGGTGCAGAACTCGCGAATGGTGTTGCGGTCGCCAATGACCAGTTCACAGGGTTCTCCGGCGTACTTCTTGTCTTGCGGAATAGCACCCAAAGAGCTGAATTGGAAAATGCGGTTGTCGCGTCCGATCGTGGTGTGTCCTTCAATCACGCAATGCGGACCAATGGTGGTCCCCGCACC
>Ga0209343_10001754_pt1 | contig 28851 bp, 31 predicted proteins | sample RifCSPlowO2_02_FD_184026 | JGI IMG/M metagenome (GOLD analysis project Ga0209343, IMG submission 184026) | Groundwater microbial communities from Rifle, Colorado - Rifle CSP2_plank lowO2_0.2 (SPAdes) (version 2) | ecosystem: Environmental > Aquatic > Deep subsurface > Groundwater | place... | reverse complement strand
GACCGAGGAAGTAAAAAAGCTGATTGAAAAAGCTGAACACGCCCTTGAGGTAGCCGAAAAGTTAATGAATGACGGTTATCCATCAGATGCCGCAAGCAAAATCTATTATTCAATGTATTATGCAGCACATGCCCCTTTAAAATCAGAAGGAATTGATGTCATCAAGCACTCAGCCGTTGAATCAGCCTTCGGGTATTACTTTGCGAAGACTGGAAAGATTAATCCCAAACACCACAGGATGCTAATAGACGCAAGAAAGATTCGTGAAATAGCCGATTATGATATTCAGGAAGAGATTGTTGAGCCAACTGCATCGCTAAAAATTAAAGAGGGGAAGTCTTTTTTGTCTGCAATCAGAAAAATTCTTGGCAGCCTGTAGCAATGGACTTGACAAGCGAAGTGGGACTGTCCAGGATTTACGGACAGAGCGAAGCGGAGTCCCGAATCCAATGGTTGTGGTTTGCGGGCAGGCATTATTTTCGTTTTATAATCTGGAAAGAAAAAAGGAAAACCCCTTATGGAAAAGAGAATAAACAAGATACGAAAGAAACTATCGGCCGATAATGCCACAAAGCCTGTGAGCAGGAGCGGCCCCATGAAAACACTCCTTGTCCGGGTCATGACGGACGACTTGAAAAAAAGACTGGAGAAGCGTCGGAAAAAGCCGGAAGTTATGCCGCAGGTTATTTCAAATAACGCAGCAAACAATCTTAGAATGCTCCTTGATGACTATACAAAGATGAAGGAGGCGATACTACAAGTTTACTGGCAGGAATTTAAGGACGACCATGTGGGCTTGATGTGCAAATTTGCCCAGCCTGCTTCCAAAAAAATTGACCAGAACAAACTAAAACCGGAAATGGATGAAAAAGGAAATCTAACAACTGCCGGTTTTGCATGTTCTCAATGCGGTCAGCCGCTATTTGTTTATAAGCTTGAACAGGTGAGTGAAAAAGGCAAGGCTTATACAAATTACTTCGGCCGGTGTAATGTGGCCGAGCATGAGAAATTGATTCTTCTTGCTCAATTAAAACCTGAAAAAGACAGTGACGAAGCAGTGACATACTCCCTTGGCAAATTCGGCCAGAGGGCATTGGACTTTTATTCAATCCACGTAACAAAAGAATCCACCCATCCAGTAAAGCCCCTGGCACAGATTGCGGGCAACCGCTATGCAAGCGGACCTGTTGGCAAGGCCCTTTCCGATGCCTGTATGGGCACTATAGCCAGTTTTCTTTCGAAATATCAAGACATCATCATAGAACATCAAAAGGTTGTGAAGGGTAATCAAAAGAGGTTAGAGAGTCTCAGGGAATTGGCAGGGAAAGAAAATCTTGAGTACCCATCGGTTACACTGCCGCCGCAGCCGCATACGAAAGAAGGGGTTGACGCTTATAACGAAGTTATTGCAAGGGTACGTATGTGGGTTAATCTTAATCTGTGGCAAAAGCTGAAGCTCAGCCGTGATGACGCAAAACCGCTACTGCGGCTAAAAGGATTCCCATCTTTCCCTGTTGTGGAGCGGCGTGAAAACGAAGTTGACTGGTGGAATACGATTAATGAAGTAAAAAAACTGATTGACGCTAAACGAGATATGGGACGGGTATTCTGGAGCGGCGTTACCGCAGAAAAGAGAAATACCATCCTTGAAGGATACAACTATCTGCCAAATGAGAATGACCATAAAAAGAGAGAGGGCAGTTTGGAAAACCCTAAGAAGCCTGCCAAACGCCAGTTTGGAGACCTCTTGCTGTATCTTGAAAAGAAATATGCCGGAGACTGGGGAAAGGTCTTCGATGAGGCATGGGAGAGGATAGATAAGAAAATAGCCGGACTCACAAGCCATATAGAGCGCGAAGAAGCAAGAAACGCGGAAGACGCTCAATCCAAAGCCGTACTTACAGACTGGCTAAGGGCAAAGGCATCATTTGTTCTTGAAAGACTGAAGGAAATGGATGAAAAGGAATTCTATGCGTGTGAAATCCAACTTCAAAAATGGTATGGCGATCTTCGAGGCAACCCGTTTGCCGTTGAAGCTGAGAATAGAGTTGTTGATATAAGCGGGTTTTCTATCGGAAGCGATGGCCATTCAATCCAATACAGAAATCTCCTTGCCTGGAAATATCTGGAGAACGGCAAGCGTGAATTCTATCTGTTAATGAATTATGGCAAGAAAGGGCGCATCAGATTTACAGATGGAACAGATATTAAAAAGAGCGGCAAATGGCAGGGACTATTATATGGCGGTGGCAAGGCAAAGGTTATTGATCTGACTTTCGACCCCGATGATGAACAGTTGATAATCCTGCCGCTGGCCTTTGGCACAAGGCAAGGCCGCGAGTTTATCTGGAACGATTTGCTGAGTCTTGAAACAGGCCTGATAAAGCTCGCAAACGGAAGAGTTATCGAAAAAACAATCTATAACAAAAAAATAGGGCGGGATGAACCGGCTCTATTCGTTGCCTTAACATTTGAGCGCCGGGAAGTTGTTGATCCATCAAATATAAAGCCTGTAAACCTTATAGGCGTTGACCGCGGCGAAAACATCCCGGCGGTTATTGCATTGACAGACCCTGAAGGTTGTCCTTTACCGGAATTCAAGGATTCATCAGGGGGCCCAACAGACATCCTGCGAATAGGAGAAGGATATAAGGAAAAGCAGAGGGCTATTCAGGCAGCAAAGGAGGTAGAGCAAAGGCGGGCTGGCGGTTATTCACGGAAGTTTGCATCCAAGTCGAGGAACCTGGCGGACGACATGGTGAGAAATTCAGCGCGAGACCTTTTTTACCATGCCGTTACCCACGATGCCGTCCTTGTCTTTGAAAACCTGAGCAGGGGTTTTGGAAGGCAGGGCAAAAGGACCTTCATGACGGAAAGACAATATACAAAGATGGAAGACTGGCTGACAGCGAAGCTCGCATACGAAGGTCTTACGTCAAAAACCTACCTTTCAAAGACGCTGGCGCAATATACGTCAAAAACATGCTCCAACTGCGGGTTTACTATAACGACTGCCGATTATGACGGGATGTTGGTAAGGCTTAAAAAGACTTCTGATGGATGGGCAACTACCCTCAACAACAAAGAATTAAAAGCCGAAGGCCAGATAACGTATTATAACCGGTATAAAAGGCAAACCGTGGAAAAAGAACTCTCCGCAGAGCTTGACAGGCTTTCAGAAGAGTCGGGCAATAATGATATTTCTAAGTGGACCAAGGGTCGCCGGGACGAGGCATTATTTTTGTTAAAGAAAAGATTCAGCCATCGGCCTGTTCAGGAACAGTTTGTTTGCCTCGATTGCGGCCATGAAGTCCACGCCGATGAACAGGCAGCCTTGAATATTGCAAGGTCATGGCTTTTTCTAAACTCAAATTCAACAGAATTCAAAAGTTATAAATCGGGTAAACAGCCCTTCGTTGGTGCTTGGCAGGCCTTTTACAAAAGGAGGCTTAAAGAGGTATGGAAGCCCAACGCCTGATATTGCCGATAAGCACCGTAATGGAATCCATCTACTGCCCGCGCAACGCATGGTATGCCTTTGTGGGCGAGCGGCGGAATATGGCTAAAAGCGTTCACTTTACGGAGGCCGTCCATGCACACAGGGCGGTGGATGAATCCACGCAGAGAATCCGCACTGATTGCAAGCAGATTACAGGGATGTATATTTATAGCAATAAGCTTGGCCTGACAGGGCGGGCGGATACAGTTGAGTGGCTGTATGGAATCCCTATACCGGTTGAGACAAAGACCGGCGCAATCAGGGATTTTGAGAACTTCCGGGTACAGATTGCATTACAGGCCTTGTGCCTGGAAGAGATGTTTAATGTGAACATCCCATACGGTGAGATATTTTTCTGTGAAACCATGCGGCGGCACGAAATAGCTGTAGACGAAGACCTTAGAACGCATAGCACGGCAATTGTGGTGGAGTTGAGAGAAAGGTTTCTGTCTTTTGACATCAACCGCTTCCAAAGGGTAAATGACCATAGATGCCCAAAGTGTCAATATTTGGAGTCATGCCTTCCTCCGAGTCTTGAGTTGTGAGGTTCCTTTATGACGGCGATAACAGACAGGATAACCCTTTACATCACAGCGGATGAATCCAGCATTTCACGCCGAGGCGATGCATTCCTGATCCAAAAGGCAGGCGAGGAAAAAGGGCAAAAGATACCAGCGATGAAAGTAAAAGATATAGTAGTCGTTGGTCACGTTACGCTTGACAGCCGTCTGATTGGACTTTGCAGGGAAGAGTCAATTCCGATCCATTTTCTAAGCGGAAGGTGGGAATATCAGGGTAGCCTTCAGTTCGAGCCGGTCAAGAATCTATTTATCCGCAGGGCGCAGATAAAAAAACATTTCGACCCGGAAAAGAAACTGGATATATCCAAAAAAATAGTCGGTGGAAAAATCCGAAATCAGCAGGCCATGCTGGATAAATACCGGAAAAATCTGAAGTTGGCGTGCCCGCAAATTGATTCAGTGGGCGATATGGAAACCCTGCGAGGGATTGAGGGTGTGGTGGCAAAGGAGTATTACGGCTTCTATCCCGCCATAATAAAAAATTCGGAGTTCACGTTTACACGCAGGACAAAGCGTCCGCCGGAGGATGAAATAAACGCGCTCCTAAGCCTGCTGTATACCCTCATTTTCAACGAGATACACTCTACCGCATTGCTCGTAGGGCTGGACCCGGCCTTTGGGTATCTCCACGACGTCTATTACGGACGACCATCGTTGATTTGCGATCTTCTTGAAGAATGGCGGCCATTGGCCGACCGGTTTGTGCTGAATATGATAAACAGGAAAGAGGTCACACCGGAAGATTTCAGGAAAGAGACCGACCAAAAGGGCGTGTGGTTAAGCAAGGACGGATATCCAAAGGTGATAAAGAAATGGCACCAGTTTTTCAAGATGGATGAACAAAACACAAGCATTCTGAGCCGCCCCATAACATATCAACACGCAATTGAAAGGCAGGTCAGGACCTTCAGCCAGTATCTCATGGATGACAAAGACAATTATAAGACGATAGAGCTTTGATAATGCGCCATCTCATCTGTTATGACATAGAGGAGGATAAGGTAAGGGCACGGCTTGTAAAGCTCTTGGAAGCCTACGGCGTCAGGATTCAATATTCTGTTTTTGAATTCAACCTTTCAAAGGCGCGCTGGACAGACCTTAAGCTGAATTTGAAAGAAAAAGGGTTCCTTGACGGCTCCATTAGCATTGTCATCTATCCATTATCCGCAGAGGCTTATGAGCTGGTGGAACGTTATGGCGCTGCCTCTATATGGGATGAGGGGGATATGGTTTTCGATTGATTTTTCTTGACTGCAATCTGTCATAAGTAGTAAATTACATCTGGCGCGTTTATTCCATTACTTTGGAGCCAGTCCCAGCGACTATGTCGTATGGACGAAGCGCTTATTTATCGGAGATAGCTCCGGGTGCAAACTCGGAGCTGTTTTTTTACGAAACAGCTAATTTTAGCCAAAAGTTCTTTGAAAACCTGATATTACGGTTTTTTTGTTTGTAAAAGGGTTTACAGTGCAGATCTCCTTATAATTATTGAAAATGTGTTTCGTTACTCTTAATATTCGAGAATTTCGACTTCCGGAACTCATTGATATATCTGGGTTGTTGGTATTTGAAGGTATCTCCGATAAGTAAAACGCATCAAAGGTCTCACTCAAGATGACGAGGAGATACTTGAGAATTTGAAGGTATCTCCGATAAGTAAAACGCATCAAAGATCCAGAAAAATACGGCCTTCTTTACCATTTCCTATTTGAAGGTATCTCCGATAAGTAAAACGCATCAAAGTACCCCTGCACCCATTAGATTTAGATGCAGGATAATTTGAAGGTATCTCCGATAAGTAAAACGCATCAAAGAGCTCTGCTTTGTAGATGCCTGCTGCAAGGGTTGATTTGAAGGTATCTCCGATAAGTAAAACGCATCAAAGTCCTGCAGCAGAAAATCAAAGACAATGAATATTATTTGAAGGTATCTCCGATAAGTAAAACGCATCAAAGGCCGCTCTGAAAAAGGAAAAGCTCGGACTAAAATTATATTTGGGCGGGAAGCAACGTAAAGCCTTCTTTTCTTGCTGCATCTCTCAGTTTTGAATCAAGGCAGACGAAATAATGACCTTTTGGCCTTTTTCCTGCCCATACGAGCGCGGCAGATAGTTGCAAGGCATCTGCGGCACGGAGAGGGTGCAGCATAAGAAGTCTTCCTGCAATATCCCGTATGTCTTCGCCGGGTTCAATCTCTGTCCATGTATCCGAAAGAAGGGTGAGGAGATGCCGCACACCGTCTTCTTCCTCAGGTTTGAGGAATCCCTTGCGCCGCAAGCGGGCAAAGGCTGAACAGCACTCTATGAAGCTGCCCCACCATACTGCAATAGCGTGATCTTTTCTCACAAGCTGTTAGACAGCCTTTGTTTGTGGTTCGTCAATGCATAATGGGATGATAGCAGAAGAATCCCAGAACATCATCTTCCTTCCTCCCGTTCCCGTAAAAGGGCATTAAGAGCCCGTCCTTTTTTATCCTTTGGTCTGGGCATATTCCAAAAATCTGCCGGCAGTCTGCCTGCGCCGATGCGGACAAGCCCTGCCTTCTCCAACGTTAATAGATGCGCCGGTATTTCAATATCTCCTCTTTTCAAAGGAATAATCTTGGCTATAGGCTTTCCCCTGTCAGTGACAAGAACCTCTTCTCCAGCCTTTACCTTTGACAGGTATTCGCTGATAGATGCCTTTAATTCAGAAACCTTTGCGGTCTTCATAGGGTTATCCTCCGTGACTATATGGATATGACCGATATAGTCTTATTCCATAGCCCTGTCAAATGAAAAAAACGAATAACAGTTACTTTATCGTATGAAACATAAGCTCAGCATGATTTAATGAACCGCTTTTATCAAGAATGAGTTTCAGGAGAAAAGGGCGTCTTGGCGGAAGCGAGTTAAACCGCAGGTCAAAATATTCCACCATATATCCTTCGCCCTCCTCTTTTACGGTTACCACAGGAAATCTGGCAAACCAGAGATATGTCTTTACAATCTCCAGTTTTTCAACCTTTTCAATAATGTTATTTCCCTCCGGTCCCTGATTTAAGCCTTCAGGGAGATGCTTTTTCTCAAAGGAATTAAATGGCGAGATGCTTTTCAGCGCATCAACATCAACCTGATAAAACCTTTTATCATCCTCTATATACACAGACCATCTGAAAGGGGAGAAGGGGAGGGGAATTGCCTCAACTCTTTTGCCGGTTATGCCAAGTTTTTGAGCCTCGGCCTTAGCGCTTTCAATAGCAATGGTTCTCCATGTGTAGGCAATCCCCAGATAGATTATTATACCTGCAACAGAACTCAAGGCTATAACCTTTGTCCATTCCCGTTTGAACTTTATTATGACCAATGGGATAAGCATCAAGGCGGTGAAATAAAAATCTATGATAAAGACAAGGTCAAGAGAGTATCTTTTGTCGGTGAAAGGAAAGAAAACTAAAGTCCCGTAAGATGTGATGAGGTCAAGGAAGATATGGGTGTATATGCCTAATAAAAACAGGCCAAAGGTTGTTAGATAGCCTAATTTTTCTCTAAATCGTTCTATTGAACAGACAATACCTGCCATGATAGCGGCGATTACAAAACTGCCGATAATGGAGTGCGTAAATCCCCGATGGTATTTGAGATAGGCGAGGGGACCTGCAAGCCTCAGGGTTAAGTGGTCAATATCAGGTATTAGTGCGGCAACAATAAAGATTATGGTGGCAGGTCTGCCAAATCTCTGATAGAATCCTGTTCTGGACAGAACGACACCGGAGAGGCCGTGTGTTATTGGATCCATAGGTTTAGATAAGTATATTATATATAATGGTATTAAACAACAGGGGATTTTATCGTTACCTTTTTATGAGAACAATTAAAAGAACAGTTTGTTCAGCCTTTGTTTTATTTATCTTATTCTCGTCAGATGCTGTTGCCGACCTTTATCAGTGGCAGGATGAAAAAGGGGATATCCATGTTGTAGATGATATGCTCCTGGTTCCGCCGCAATATAAAGATAAGGCAAAGAAATTAAAGGCAAGGCCTTCAAGGCAAACCCCTTCTCCCCAACAAAATGTTCAACCCCCTGTGCCGCCTCAAACATCTTCAGAACAAGAAGAGCTGTATGGGGATTATCCTTTGAGTTGGTGGAAAAATGAGTTCAGCAGTAAAAAAAACGAGATTTCTAAACTTGAAAATACTATAAAAGAGCAGAAAAATTTTATAGCTGATTATGAAAGAGGGAGGAGGCTTTATCGATTATACAGCAAGGAAGATACGGATAAATACGAAACCTATAAAAAAGAGCTGTCTGATAATGAGAACCAATTGAACAAACTCAAAACAGATTTGGACGAATTCAGGCGCAAGGCGCAAATCTACGGCGTTCCGAGGGCAATCAGAGAATAGTAATTAACAGGCTGTTGAAAAAGGCATCAACAGCCTTGATTACACAGATTAGGAAAAACGATTACACAGATATTTCAATGAGTTTTAATCTGTGAAATCTAATCTTTTATCCGTGTAATTGAAGTTTGTTGAGTTTTTCAACAAACTGTTAATATGGTAAAACCTGTTATCAGTTGTAGGGCAAGCCTTCAGGCTTGCTTATTTGCAGGGCTAAAGCCCTGCCCTACATCAAGTTATTTATCAAGTTATTTATTGCCTTCACTATAATATGGTAAAACCTATTATCAGAAATAGCATTGCATATCTCTTATGTTTATGCCTCCTTTACCCCGTGACTAAGGTTTTTGGTGTGGATGACGATGCTATAACAATAGTGGCAGCAGGAGACCTTTATCTTGGAGGCTCTGCCAATCCATACTTAAAACAGCGCGGATATTCATATCCATTTGAATCAACCAAGGATGTTTTGCATAGCGCGGATATCGCAGTTGTCAATCTCGAAGCGCCCTTGACCAACAAGACGGAAATATTTATGAATAAAGAGTTTGTCCTTAAGGCTAACCCTGATTCAAGTGAGGCGATAAAGGCTGTGGGTTTTGATGTGGCGACATTGGCAAATAATCACATTATGGATTACGGGCAAGAGGGATTGAAAGATACGATAACCGCACTTAATAAGAGAGGGGTAAGCTATACTGGCGCAGGAGAAGACTTAAATAATGCAAGGAAGCCTGCCATCCTTAATGTTAAAAATAAAAAGATTGCCTTTCTTGCATATTCCAGGGTCTTTCCAGAAGAATTCTATGCTACCGATATCTCTGGCGGAACAGCGCCCGGTTTATTTGAATATATAAGGGACGATATTAAAAAGATAAAGAAAGATGCTGATATTGTTGTTGTTTCTTTTCACTGGAGTGAAGAGCTGTTGAAATATCCCAAAGAATACCAAATTAAACTTGCCCATCTTGCCATTGACAGCGGGGCAAATCTAATCATAGGCCATCACCCGCATGTGATTCAGGGTATAGAGAAATATAAAAACGGCCTCATCTTTTACAGTCTTGGGAATTTTGCCTTTGGATCTATCAGCCAATCATCGCCAGAGGGTATATTGGCCGCTGTCCGGTTTAAGGGTAACCAAATCATCTCGGCTGAGATAATTCCATTAAATGTCAATAATAAAGAGGTTTTTTTTCAGCCAAAGGTTTTGGAAGGAGAAAGGGCGGAAGTTGCAATGAGGAATATTCAAGAAATATCAGACAGATTCAAATTAACCATTATGGCTAGGGAAGGAAAGGGCTACATACAGCTTAACGAGGAGTTAAAATCAGCCTCGCTTCCGTGAATAGGGGTTGTTGTTACAAGTAGAGTTAAGTCAGATATTATGTAAACGTGTGATCCCTTGCTATGCAAGTTTACATAATATATCTTATGCGACAATAAAATTTAGTTAGCCTTAATGGCCTGTTTGGGCTAAAAATCCCTATATTCCATTCGTTTTGCCCCCTGTTATCTTTATCCCGCTTTTCTTTATTGCGCTTTTTATCATCTTTAGTTTCCAATCCCTATGCGCATTAATTGTAGAGAGAACCTCTCTGGGGTTATCGGTTATTTTAACGAGGTCTAAATCTTCCGGAGATATTGTATCTTCCTTTAACATCGTTGTTTTCATCCAGTGGATAAGACCATTCCAATAATCCTTGCCAACCAGAATTAAAGGCAATGGATATATCTTATGAGTCTGAACAAGCGTAAGCGCCTCAAAAAATTCATCAAGGGTTCCAAATCCGCCAGGCATACAGACATAGCCCATGGCATACTTTATAAACATCACCTTTCTGGCAAAAAAGTATTTAAAGGTTAATGATTTATTCTGAAATGGGTTCGGCTTCTGCTCCTTTGGCAGAAGGATGTTGAGTCCTACCGAACCTCCGCCATTCTTGGCAGCGCCTCTGTTGGCAGCCTCCATAATGCCGGGACCGCCGCCGGTTATGATGGTATAGCCATCCTTTGCAAGCAGTGTGGCTATATCTTCGGCCATTTTGTAGTATGTATGATTTTTAGGAAATCTTGCGGAGCCGAATATAGATACAGCCGGCCCTATGGCAGAAAGTTCTTCAAAACCCTCCACGAACTCGCTCATTATTTTAAATATACGCCATGTTTCCTGACCTCTTAAATCTTCAACCATTTTTATTTACTCCCATTCTATAGTACTCGGGGGTTTTGTGCTGATATCATAAACCACCCTGTTGATGCCGCGCACTTCATTTATAATCCTTGAGGAGATCCTTGCCATTAAATCATAGGGAAGCTTTACCCAGTCTGCCGTCATTCCATCCATGCTTTCTACAGCCCTTATTGCGGCAACATTCTCATATGTCCTCTCATCACCCATGACACCCACTGTCCTTACGGGCAAAAGCACTGCAAACGCCTGCCACATCTTTGTGTAAAGGCCGGCCTTTTTTATCTCTTCAAGCACAATACTGTCTGCCTTTCTTAGTATATCACATCTCTCTTTTGTAACCTCGCCTAAAATTCTTATAGCAAGGCCTGGGCCTGGAAATGGGTGTCTGTTTATTATTTCCTCAGACATGCCAAGTTCTTTACCCAGTATCCGCACTTCATCCTTAAACAATTCGCGAAGAGGTTCGACAAGTTTGAGTTTCATTTTTTTTAGAAGACCGCCGACATTATGGTGGCTTTTTATTGTCGCTGAAGGGCCTTTGAAGGATACACTCTCAATCACATCCGGATAAAGAGTGCCTTGTCCAAGAAAGCTCACTTCCTGCCTTTTGCCTCCGCCTCTGGCGGATGAGGCGGATGCCCCCTGTTTTAACTTCATGGCCTCTTCTTCAAAGACCCTTACAAATTCATTGCCTATTATTTTTCTCTTCTTTTCAGGGTCCTCGATACCTTTGAGCTTGTTTAAAAATCTTTGAGAGGCGTCAATACATTTAAAATTCATACGAAAATGCTTCTTTAATGTCTCTTCAACCTTCTTTGCCTCACCCTGCCTCAATACGCCGTTGTCTACAAAGATACAGGTAAGTTTGTTTCCTATGGCCTTATGCATTAATACCGCTGCAACTGCTGAATCCACACCCCCGCTTATGCCGCATACCACCCCCCTGCCCCCTACCCTTTCCCTTATATCCTTTACAGCAGTGTCTACAAATGCCTCCATGGTCCAGATAGGTTTGCATCCACATATCTTGAAAAGGAAATTTCTAATTATCTGCAAGCCCTTTGGCGTATGAACTACTTCCGGATGAAACTGCACGCCAAAGATTTTTCTTTTGGCATCCTTCATAGCACAGATTGGAGAATTACTACTGCGGGCAATAGATGTGAATCCATTAGGCATCTTTCTTACACGGTCGCCGTGGCTCATCCATACAGGCGTGAGGTGTGAGGCGTAAGGCGTGAGGCGTGACAACAAATCATTACTATCATCAATTACCAGTTCAGCGCTTCCGTATTCTCTGTGTGATGATTTTTCAACCTTTCCGCCTAAAAGGTAGGCTGTAAGCTGCATGCCGTAGCATATGCCGAGGATTGGAATGTCCAGATTGAAGAGTTCTTTTGGAATAAGAGGGGCGTTTTTATCGTAGACGCTTGACGGCCCGCCGGAGAGGATTATGCCTTTTGGGTGAAAAGCCCTGATCTTTTCAAGGCCTATATTATAAGGATGTATCTCGCAGTAGACCTTTTGTTCCCGCACCCTCCTTGCAATAAGCTGGGTATATTGGGAACCAAAGTCTAAAATAAGGATTTTTTGCTGATGTATGTTTTGCATTAGGGGAATATTTTATTAAAGTTAAAAAAATATATCTTAAAAAAACCAAATAGACAATAGAAAAATCATGCGTGTAAAAAACCTCTTTCTTGACAGTATCCATTCTGTTATGATAAGAACAGCTCTTTTTTTATACAGAACAAGACTGAATCTTACGATAGAATCATTAAGCAAATCATATAGTTTAATAGGTAGGACACTTCATGTTTCAATTTGTTAAGATAGCAGCGCTATCCTTTATAATAATTATAGCACCTTGGGATTCATTTAAACCAACATATAATAGCGATATATTTCAGTTTATAATAACCTCTTTCAGTTCAGTTGACCTGCCATTTGTATCAAGCAGTCTGCATAGAGAGGAATTGGAACAAGCCTCTGTCTTTTGGAAGTATTTCTTTCTATTAATCTTTTTCCTGTCTGTTGATGGATTCAAAATATTGATTGAAATTTATAAACGTCCGGTCTTACGGACTTATACTTCCAACCCTCAGGATGTAACAGCATTAATCGCATGCTACAATAGCGCTAAAACAATAAAGTTTACGATTGATGACCTTCAAAAGATTTTGTCTAATGATAGGATTATTGTTGTGGATGACGGCAGCACTGATAATACATTTAATATTGCAAAGAATATGGGCGTTCAGGTATATCGGTTTGAAATGAATAAAGGAAAAGTTGCAGCCATTAATTTTGGAATCTACCGTGTTAAAACTAAGTATACTTTGCTATTAGATGATGATACAAGGGTAGGCCCTTTGTCTCCTCCAACCTCTTTGCTGGAGGAAGGGTACACCGGAGTGGCCTTTAACCTTTTACCTTGCCGTAGAACACGAGACTTGACTAATGGGAAAAACTTTGTAAGCTGCCTTCAGAGATACGAGTACAGTAAATCCATGGAGATTGGCAAAAGATTCCAAGACGGCGCATTGAGCGTCAGCTGCATATCCGGCGCAGTAGGCCTGTTTTTGACTTCACGGCTCAATTCTTTCCATCATTTACACTCAACGGTATTTCAGGGAGAAGATTTGGAGAGAACCTTAATAGATTTATTAAAAGGCGGAAAGGTTGCCTTTGTAAATCAAAATGTTTGGACCTTTGCCCCGGATAACTGGTTGAGTCTCACAAAGCAACGGCTTTTTAACTGGTACCCTGGGTTTTACCGCAATATAGACCATTTCTTCCATATACTCTTTGACAAACAACTTCCGTTAAGGCTCAAAGGTGAAATGTTTTATAACATCTTTGTAATTCTGACTGATCCTCTAAGGATATATTCATTTTTTGCCCTGTTTATTTATAAGCAGTGGGCTATGCTTCTTTTCGTATATCTCTTTTATTTAGCTATAGAGATATACCCCTTTATTGTAGTGGAAAAATATCTTCCTGTCGCAAGATATTATATGCCCGCCCTCATCGCATATCCCATATATGGAATTTATAATACCCTATTGCGCTCTCTTGCTTTATTCGTATGGTTGTATAATAGATTTATAACAAAACGGATGAGACCAAAAGGACGCCCGGGGGATAGAATTGCTTAGGAATGCCTTTCTGATTGCTGTATTTCTACTATGGCTGCCAAATGTTGTAATGGGCGCTGACAGCTTAACTATCACAAATGATTATATTATAGATATCAAAGATGGCGGGGATAAAACATATAACGACACATATATCCGCTTAGATTATAAACAGCTCTACGCAGTGGGCTATCTTGGAGAGTGGCAGCATGGCTTTGAAATAGGCGGGTTTATAAAAGATGAACGGATGTCTGCGTATAGCGCAATGTTGCGGGCTCGTGGAAATGATCAGACCTATCAGGTGGGAACCGATCAGGTGTTAGGAATGGGTTTTGTGGGAAAGGTTGATTTACGATACATCCATATTGAAGAATTAGAAAAAACCGGAGATAAACACGACCTTTTTGTTTATGGTTTGGGATTTGATAAATATTATGGTGATTACAACTATTTGACTGCTGTGATTTATAACGACCCCCGGAAGAGTGATAGATTCTCTGTAGTCATCAGTAACACCCTTGCCAATCAGAACTCTTATCTGAGATTAGGTGTCGTTCCGAGAAGCGACGGCACATTGGGCTATTTTGGAACAATAAAATACCACTGGATTGTGGCCGGATATGCCTATACGCGAGAATTTGACTTTACTACCCTTGATAGGAAGGTTTTTACCTTAGCGCTCCAGATACCCTTTGATTTAAAGTGGAACAGAGAAGAACAATAACCCGAAAAGTGCATAATGCCTGTCTGCAAACAACTACTCCACCACCTTATAATTCGGCGCCTCTTTTGTGATTACGACATCATGGACATGACTTTCACGAAGCCCTGCAATGCTTATTCTGACTAATTTGGCATTCTTTCTAAGCTCAGAAATAGTCCTGCACCCGCAATAACCCATACCGGATTTTAGGCCGCCTATAAGCTGAAATATACTTGAAGATACCGGCCCCTTGTGAGGCACCCTCCCCTCAATGCCTTCCGGCACAAGCTTAAGCTCGCTCTCAACATCATCCTGAAAGTATCTGTCTTTGCTCCCTTTCTTCATAGCTTCAATAGATCCCATTCCTCTATACATCTTATAGGTTCGCCCTTGATAAAGAACTGTCTCCCCAGGGCTTTCATCTGTGCCTGCAAATAACCCTCCTATCATAACCGAATCAGCGCCGGCAGCGAGGGCCTTTACAATATCGCCTGAAAACTTTATGCCGCCGTCGGCAATAACCGGTATGTTCTTTTTTCTGGCAACAGCCGCACAATCCATGATGGCTGTTATCTGCGGAACGCCTACCCCTGTCACTATCCTGGTGGTGCATATTGAGCCGGGGCCAATGCCAATCTTTACAGCATCAACGTCAGCCTTTATCAGAGCATTTGCGCCATCGGATGTCCCAACATTGCCTGCTATCAGCTGGCATTTTGGAAAGTTTTTCTTGGTATCTTTAACAGCGGTGAGCACCCCTTTGCTGTGGCCGTGGGCTGTATCAATAACAATAACATCAGCGCCTGCCTTTAAAAGCGCATCTATCCTTGCCTCGCGGTCAAATGATACGCCAACTGCAGCGCCAACCATTAATCGCCCGAGTTTATCCTTGCAAGAGTTTGGATATTTTTCCCGTTTTTCTATGTCAGAGATGGTTATCAGGCCTTTCAACTGCCCATTTTTATCAATTAACGGCAGTTTTTCTATCCTGTGGCGGTGAAGCATATCCTTTGCCTTTTCTATTGATGTGCCGGCCGGAGCTGTTACAAGTTTTTTTGTCATTACCTCGGATATTTTTTTGTTAGGGTTCTTCTCAAATCTTAAGTCCCTGTTGGTAAGGATGCCGACCAATACCCCGTTTTTAACTATAGGGAAACTGGATATCTGCTCTATTTTTTTAATCTGCAATGCATCGGCAATGCGCTGGTCTGGCTCCAGTGTCCTTGGTTTCATTATTACAACACTTTCGTATTTTTTTACTTTGTCAACCTCTATGGCCTGTTCTTCTATGGTCAGGTTTTTATGGATTATGCCCATACCGCCTTCCTGGGCTATTGCAATTGCCATGCGGGATTCCGTTACTGTATCCATAGCGGAGCTTAAAAGAGGTATATTTAATCTGATGGTATTTGTAAGGCGGGTAGAGGTATCTACATCCCTCGGCAAAGCTTCCGAAAATGCCGGTATCAGTAAAACATCGTCAAAGGCAAGACCTTGTTTAATATTTTTTTCTGGCATAAATAAAACCTCCAACAGAAATTGATTGAGGCTGGAGGCAAGAGGTGCGAGGCAAACGACACTACCTCCATCCTCCAACCTCTAACCTGTCTTCTCCAATAGTATCCCTTCCAAAAGCCCCGCATCGCTTACCGTCATTTTATCAAAACCAAAACCTTCCATTGCCTTTAAAACAATAGCTGCGCCTGGGATTATTATGTCTTCCCTCCCCTTTTCAAGAGAGAGAATTTCCTCTCTCTGTTTTAAAGGCAATAAGGCAAGGTGTTGATATATCTTTCTGATAGCCTCATAACTTAATATGTAATTGTTTATCTTGCCTGACTCATATTTCTCAAGTCCCTGATCAATAGCAGCAAGCGTGGTAATAGTACCTGCTGTTCCTACAAATAAGGCGGAGGCTGAAGGTAAACAGCCATCTCTTTTCATCAAATCCTTTAAATCTGCAATAACACCTCTTATCTCATTTTCCATTGCGTCTAACTCACTGTGAGTCGGCGGGTCTGTCTTGAGATAATTTTCTGTGAGATGCACCACCCCCATCTCAAGACTCCACGCACCAAGCATCCTTCCGGCATCTGTTGCAATAAACTCGGTGCTCCCTCCGCCAATATCAACGACAAGGCATTTGGGGATAGATTTTAAATCTGTCCCCACTTTTATGACTGACAGAACCCCAAGCAAAGAAAGCCTTGCCTCTTCATCGCCTGATATTATCTTTATCTCTATCCCTGTCCTTTTCAGGACACTGTTCAGAAATTCTTCCCTGTTCTTTGCCCTGCGTACCACACTGGTTGCAACTGCCCTTACCTCTTTTATATCATACTCTTTTATCTTTTCAGAAAAAAACTCAAGCGCCTTTATTGTCCTTTCCTGAGCCTTCCTGTTTATGCCAATATCTTCTTTATAACCGCCGCCAAGCCTTGTGATGGTTCGTTTTAAGTAAACAGGCTGAAGGTTTTTATTATCTATCTCTGCAATCAGTAACCTTAAGGTGTTTGTGCCAATATCAATGGAGGCGTATTTTGTTGACATAGCTGTATCATTGCTTAATTCAGTTTATGCTCAAAAATATCCCAGATGCAAGGCGCCGAGGAGCGAGCAGCGGAGCATACGCCCTCAGGTATGTGAGCAGCGCAGTGACGAAGGCAACGTAGCAGATGGGTATTTTTCAGCATAAACTATTTCCTTTCCGGCTCTATTGCGATAGATAACTTCTCTGCCCCGGCGCGCTTGGCAATATCCAAAACCTTTACAACTATGCCGTGGAGAACATCTTTATCTGCCTTTATTATTACGATTTTATCAGCTCGAGATGTAATATCTGTTTTTATAGCGTCAAAAAGCATTTCTATGCCGATTGTTTTGTTGTTAATATATATAATACCTCCCGGAGCAATGGAGATAGTTATACCCTTCCCTGTTTCAGTGTCTGCCGTAACCGCCTTTGGCAGCTTTATTTTGAATGATTCCATTATCAGAAGCGGCGTTGTCACCATAAAAATCACAAGCAAGACAAGCATGACATCAGTCAATGGAGTGATATTTATCTCAGAGATAATCTTATCCCTATTACCTGCAAGACTCCATTTTTTCATTTATTGTCCTCAAAAAGCGCATCAATAAATTCTGCTGCCCTGCCTTCTATTTCAACTGCCGCGCTGTTTATTTTTCTTGTAAAGTAATTATATGCAATAACCGCCGGCACAGCCACAAAAAGACCTGCTGCGGTTGCCACAAGGGCCTCTGCAATCCCATCTGCCACAACAGAAGGCCCTGCCCCCTCTGCTATGGCGAGGTCATGGAATGCCCTGATAATTCCAAGCACTGTGCCAAAGAGCCCCACAAAGGGGGCTGTGCTTCCAGTGGTTCCAAGAACGCCTAAATACCGCTCTAAATAAAGAAGCTCTTGTTTTGCTGCCAGCTCCATTGCCTCTCCAACCGCTGTTTTGCCTTCTTTATATTTTGTAAGCCCTGCCTTAAAAATCCTTGCCAGAGGTTCTTCCTTCCCGCAGATGGTAAATGCCGCCTCCCTGTTACCATCCCTTAAAGCCTTTTCAATTTGCAAAGAAAATATTTTAGAACCTCTTCGGAATTTAAATAAAGCCCAAAGTCTCTCCATCATCACGCCGACAGAGAGAACAGAAAAGAAGGCGAGGACAATTACCGTAACGCCGCCTTTTTGAAGCAGGGATATAAGACCAAGATTATCAAACATATTTATATTTCTAAACCTAATGTAATCTGCCGATTTATCGGCTATTCAAAGTTACGCAATAGAAATACGCCCATAAATGGGCAACTACCTTTTATACTCCTTAGAATATTCAATGTAGTTTTTTGCGGATTTCAAAATCCTTGCCACTTCTTCATCTTTAAGCTGTCGGACAACCTTTCCCGGCAGCCCCATGACAAGGCTTTTCGGCGGGATTATGCTCTTTTCAGTAACGAGTGCGCCCGCTCCTATGATGGAATCTTCGCCGATGGTAACGCCATCAAGTATTATTGAACCCATGCCGATGAGGCACCTATCTTTGATCACACAGCCGTGCAGCGTAACATTGTGCCCGACAGTAATATCATTGCCAAGCATCACAGGCCAAACACCTTTTGTGCCGTGAAGGACGCAATTATCCTGGATATTTGTCCTTGCGCCAAGCTTAATATGATGAACATCGCCTCTCAGAACAGCGTTGCACCAAATGCTGGAATATTCGCCTATCTCCACATCGCCGATTACCTGGGCGCTGTCTTCAATATAGGCTGTAGCATGTATTTTTGGATTTATGTTTTTGTAAGGTCTTATCATAAGAAATTACAGATTGTGATATGCCTTATAAATATAGTATAAGGTCTTTTCTTCGGTAGATATTCTCTTCATTAACGCCGCTCTTATTGCAATAATGCCATTTATAAAACCGGTTTCGTCTGCTGTAATGGCTTTTTCATTTTCATACCTTGAAAGAAAATCAAAAATATTCTTGGAAATATCTTTCATGCCGTCTATAAAAATATCAAGCGCAGGCAGCAGTGCGTCTTGTTTAAGCTCTATGGCCTTTTGCCTCATAGCAGGGTAAAACTTATTGTCCTCATCCCGGAGATGATTAATGAGGATAGTTTTAAGCTGTTCAATAATTTTCAATACATAAGCAGTGTCACGGATGTCCTTGTTTTCTATAATAGGCTCTAATTTCTTGAATGCCTTCTCTATCATTGCATGTTCTTTTTCTAAACCCTTAATAAATTTTTCATGCTCCATAACAATGCCCCTCTAAATAAAGACACCAATAAAGGTGTAAAACTATAACAAAAACACCCATCTTTGCGCAAGATTTTGCTGCCACCCAGAAAATCAAAGTCTATTTTTTTGTATCACTTTCTGGGCGTCTTTACAGATGCGATAAATTCAGCGCTGAAAAGCAATATAACTGCCGAATAAAATATCCATAAAAGCATTATCATAATAGCGCCAAGAGAGCCATACATCTTATTAAAACTCCCAAAGTGTGCGAGGTATAAGGCAAAGAGGTGTTTTGCTGTCTCCCATAAAACAGAGAATATTACGCTGCCTAAAATAGCATGTCTTGCCTTTATGTTCTTCCCGGCCATTATTTTGAATATAAAGGCGACGGCAATAATCATAATTACAACTGGCAGGAAATATTTAAAGGTTATACTCTTTGCAACATAGTAGGATATATCTATGCCCAAGACAGCTATTTTTACTCTGCCTAAAATCTCTGCGGCAATCGGAAGACCTATAGAAATAAGAAAAACTGCGCACCAGATAAAAAATACACCCCATACAACTATCCTGGTTTTTATGAAGCCCATCTTCTCTGCTTCTCCAAAAATGAGGTTCATTGCATCCCTTATCGCGAGTATTACAAACTCAGCGCTCCAGATGAGCGTGATAATGCCAATCCAGCCAAAAACCTTTCTGTTAGCTATAAGCCCTTTAATATCATCTACGATGCTGTCGCTCAAATATGGAAGGCTCTCCTTTACAAATTCTAAAATCCGTTCAAAAAGCCGTGTCTCCGTTCCGAGAATAGAGCCTATAAAAGAGAAGAGCAGAAACATGAGCGGGAGCAGAGAGAATAAGGCATAAAATGATATTGCCGCAGCCATAGTAAGACAATTATCATAAGAAAATGCCCTAATGCTGTCAGTTATAATTACAAAAAGTCGTTTCATAATTATTTCTGCCTCTTTCTAAAATAAAGCCGTATGACAACCTTATCAAGGCCAAAGGCCTCTCTCATTTGATTTACAAGGAACCGTTCATAGGAAAAGTGAATACCTTCCGGGTAATTGGCAAAGCCGACAAATGTAGGCGGTTTTATGTCAGTCTGGGTTATATAATAAATTTTCAGCAATTTCCCCTTATACATCGGAGGCTGATGGTGCTTATTGAAGGTGCTAAAAAATTTGTTAAGCTGTGCAGTTGGTATCCTTTTCGTAAGCTGCGCCAATACCTCTTCTACCAATTCAAGGATTTTAAAAATCCTCTGGCCTGTAAGCGCTGACACAAAGATGACAGGGGCGAACTGCAAAAATTTTACCTTCCACCGTATACGTTCTGCATATTGTTTTGCCGTGTTTGTCTCTTTTTCAGGCAAATCCCATTTATTGACAACAATAATACATCCCTTACCCCTTTCATAGGCAAGGCCTGCTATCTTTTCATCCTGCTCTGTCATGCCGCTCATTGCATCTATAACCAATAATGCAACATCGCATCTATCAATACACTTGATTGCCGACATAACTGAATACTGTTCAAGCGCCATGCCTATCCTTGCCTTTTTTCTTATACCGGCTGTATCAACAAGCAGATAATTTTTCTTATTATAATTGAATTGCGTATCAATGGCATCTCTGGTTGTGCCAGGAATATCGCTTACCACAACCCTCTCATAGCCGAGAAGCCTGTTAACAAGGGAAGACTTGCCGACATTTGGTCTTCCAACTACTGCCAATTTTATCCTCTCTTCTTTTTCTTCTTTGACAGCAGCCCTTGGAATAAGGCTTATTGCTTTATCTAATAATTCATCAACCCCCCTTCCCTGTTCAGATGAAACGAGAAAGAGATTTTCCATGCCGAGACTGAAGAAATCAGAAACCCCCTGTTCTTGCTTGGTAGTATCTATTTTATTCACAGCATAAACTATTGGTTTGCCGGATTTTCTCAGTATGTCTGCCACATCCCTATCTGACGGAAGAAATCCATCTCTGCCATCCATGAGAAGTATAATAACATCAGCCTCCTCAATGGCGAGCATGGCCTGCTCTCTTACCTTGGCAGGGATAGTTAAATCCCTCCTATCACCCTTTCTGGGGACAGTCCGCATTTGGCGGATGAAATCTGTTCCCATAGGGCGAGCGGGGATTGCCTCGAAACCGCCTGTGTCAATAAGGGTAAATGTTGTTCCTCGTTCAACCACATCCCCATAATTCAAGTCTCTGGTTACACCAGGCTCATTTTTTACAATGGCCTTTCTTTTCCCAATGAGACGGTTGAAGAGGGTTGACTTGCCGACATTCGGCCTGCCTACTATAGCAACGATTGGTTTCATAAGAAAACAGGTTAAGGTTGAGGTTAAGATTAAGACAGACTAAGAAAATTGAAGGTTAGTTCTTTTTTAGCCTCAACCTTAACCTCAGCCTGATTTTCAATGGTATCCAAACTCCTTTAATATTTTTTTGTCTTTAGTCCAATCCTTCTGAACCCTTACAAACAACTCAAGAAACACCTTTGTCCCTAATAATCTTTCAATATCCATGCGTGCGCGGGTGCCGATTCGTTTAAGCATGCTGCCGCCCTTGCCAATAATAATCCCCTTTTGAGAATCCCTCTCCACATTGATCGTTGCTGAGATAGAAACAATCTTTTTTTGAGGGTTTTCTTTAAATCGTTCAACCACAACAGCAGTAGAATATGGTATCTCCTGCTTTGTAAGAAGAAAAACCTTCTCTCGTATAATTTCAGCTGCAACAAACCGTTCAGGCTGGTCTGTTAATATGTCCTCTGAAAAATATTTTGGACCTTCCGGAAGAGTTTTGATGATAATATTTAAAAGTTCATCCACACCCTCACCCTTTATTGCAGATAAAGGAGTAATCTCTTTAAAGGCATAGGCTTTAGAATATTCATCCATTAAAGGCAAGAGATTATCTTTTATCACTATGTCTACCTTATTTATACATAGAATAACAGGCCGCTTAATCCTCTTTAGGTTTTCAATGATAAACTTATCATCATCTTCTATTTTCTTTGCAGCTTCTACGAGATAGATTATCGTGTCTACATCTCCAATGGCTGCCAGTGCCTCCTTCACCATAAACTCGTTCAGGTAGCCTTTTGCCTCATGGATGCCTGGGGTGTCCACAAATACAATTTGTGCATTTTCGGTGTTCTTTATACCCCGGATTCTGTTTCTGGTGGTCTGGGGTTTTGCAGACACAATGGCAATCTTTTCTCCGAGGATTGCATTCAAGAGAGTAGATTTTCCAACATTGGGGCGGCCTATGATTGCTACGAAGCCTGACTTAAAAGACATGCGTTTAAAGATAACACTTGAACAAACAAGATGTCAATGGCGGGTAAACTGTAAAATAGCGATTAAAAACCTCGCTATTTTACAAACCTGCGATTTGCCTGCCATACTTTGCAGCTATCAGGTCAAAATTGCCTTAAGCTGGCTTATCATCCTTTCCTTATGCGTTGCATGCCAGAAAATCTTATTACACGCTGGACATATTTTAAATAAATCCTGAGTTTCATAAACATATTGCGGCACTTTATTTTCTACTAATCCCTTATCTGTATCTGCTAAAAACCTGTTGCATAACAAGCATCTTGTGAGAAACATTGCGGATGGGTCTATTGAAAAGTGTTGGACAACCTGCCTTATCTGGTCTTTGTAGCTATCCCCTTCAACAAAAAAATAATTTCCCCTCACCTTCCTCCTCCTTATCAGAAGCGTATCCCTCGTAAGGATTATCCGCTTCTCTGCGCAGGCCATTTCCGCAAGCTCTTTATCGGGTATCTCTGAAAAATATTCCACATCGCACCCCATGATTCTGAGCCATTTGGCAAGCTTGCCAAGCATCGCATCGGCTATAAATCTGTATTCCATGTTTCAATCCGCTTATCCCGAAAAATGCATTTGCTTTTTATTTTTCGGGTACAAACGCAAGATTTGAGCCAAAGACAAGGAAAAGCTGGGTGGATAAAACGGAGCATACTCTTTTAGGTATGTGAGTATTTAGACAGTTAGCTTTGACGCAGTATTTGGCCAAATATTGCGTTTGTCAAAAAAGGCAACTGCATTTTTTGGGCTACTCTTCCCCTAAATCCTCAACAATAAGCCTGAATTGCTCCAATGCTGATTCAAGGTCTTCTGCGATCTCTCGGGCGATGACATCAGGCTCAGGAAGATTTTCTGATTCCTCAAGGCTTTCGTCCTTAAGCCAGAAAATATCAAGGCTTGCCTTGTCGCGGTTGATTAATTCCTCATAATCAAATACCCGCCAGCGGCCGTCAGGGTTTTTCTCTGACCCTGTCTGCGTGCGGACACGCACAGGCAGGCATATTGGTTGCCTGTTATGCCTATTTTCAGGATTACAGCATTTGACAAACTCATCAAGGTCGCTTCTCTTTAAAGGATTAGTCTTTAGGGTAAAGTCCTTATTTGTCCTGAAGTCATAAATCCAGAGCTTTTTTGTCCATGGTGTTTCAGAGGCAGGCTTTCTGTCAAAGAAGATGACATTCGCCTTTACTCCCTGAGCATAAAAAAGACCTGTCGGAAGCCTCAAAAGCGTATGCACATCACATTCGTGGAGGAGTTTGCGCCTGATGGTCTCTCCTGCTCCGCCTTCAAAAAGCACATTATCAGGTATAACCATAGCAGCCCTTCCATGCTGTTTGAGAAGGGATTTCACATGCTGGACAAAGTTTAACTGTTTGTTTGAGGTCGTTGCCCAGAAGTCATCCCTCTCAATCGTCTCTTTTTCCTTTGTAACCTTTCCGTCTTCTGCAACAATAGTTGTGCTGGACTTTTTGCCGAATGGCGGATTGGTCAATACCATCTCAAAATATTCTCCGGGATGGCTTGCAAGCGAGTCTGAAACTGCAATAGGCATTGAATCACCGCCGATGCCATGCAGCATCATATTCATGGCGCAGAGCCTTGCAGTATTCTGGACAAGCTCCCATCCCCTTAATGCCTTTTCATCAAGAAAACGTTTCTGGTCTTTTGTGAGTTTGTAATGCCTTGGTATGTAATCATGGGCAGCAAGCAAAAACCCGCCTGTTCCACAAGCAGGGTCGCATATCGTCTCCATCGGTTTTGGAGCTATGACATCAACCATCGCCTGTATCAAAGGCCGCGGAGTAAAATACTGTCCTGCGCCTGACTTTGTATCCTGTGCGTTCTTTTCAAGCAGCCCCTCATAAGCGTCGCCCTTAACATCTGCGCTCATGGAAGACCAGTCTTCCTTGTCAATCAAATCAACAATAAGACGCCGAAGTTTAGCAGGGTCCTGAAACTTGTTCTGAGCCTTTCCGAATATTAAACCCAAAAGCCTTTTCCCCTGACCGAGTTTTTCAAGAATATGCCGGTAATGGTCAAAAAGTTCATCACCGTCTTTTTTAAGAAGGCTCTGCCAGTCATAGCCGGAAGGGATAGGGCTTTTCTGATTATAAGGAGGCTTTGAGCGCTCATCAGCCATCTTGAGGAACAGGAGATATGTAAGCTGCTCAACATAGTCCCCGTAGCTCATTCCGTCATCACGGAGGACATTACAGTAATTCCAGAGTTTTTGAACAATTTGCGCAGAGCCGTTTGCCATATCTTTATGAGAAACGATTAAGGAATTCGGTTATTGTAAGTATCTCTATGCCTTTGTATTTTTTAGGCGAAGCAGGTGGGAGTCTCCGCTCACAATAATATCAGCCTTGCCGTCAATAGCAAGGTTGATAAACACATTGTCTGAAGGGTCTTCAATGACAACATATTCATTGGATATAATATTGACCTGTTTCCCAAATTTCTGTATATCTGCAATAATCCCATATATGTCCGAAACCTCAAGAGAGAATTTGACGGACAGCACCCGTACGAGTTCATCCAGAGTCTGCAGGGAAAAGAGGAGATTGTAACTGGTTTGTATCAGCTTCAATGCCTGCCGCGGTGTTCCCTTCCACAGATAAGCTGATATAAGGACATTTGTATCAACAACAATATTACGGATCACCTCACCCCTCTGACTTCATGAACGATTTTTTCAATCTCTTTCATTGTCATCAGAGCAAGTTTTTTCTTTTTCACAACCGCATCCATGGAATCAAAGATATCCTTTTCTTCAGCAGGGAGAACAATCACTTCCACCTTGCTGCCTGCCTTAAAGGGAAGCGCTGTCAGGCGTATGCTTTTTTTCTTGTCTACTTCCAATAGTTTCTTAACTACATTCATATCAAGCCTCCTTCATGCTTTATTTTACTACATCCGCTCATAATAACAATACTATTTAACATAATCGTCATCGCGGAGGACATTGCAGTAGTTCCAGAGTTTTTGAACGATGGATGATGAACCGTTAGTCATGGCGCTATAAACCTTTCATATTTTTGGGATTTTCAGAGTCGCTATCCCATTGTAATGGATTGTTTGAAATATATTCCCTGATTTTGTTCATCTCGGCGTCATTTCTGATTATATGCTCGTAATAATTCCGTTGCCATAATTTGCCGTTGAATGGAGGCCAATCAAATAATTTAATTCAGCGAATGTATTCATTGGTGGTCATTGTTTTAAACCATTGAACGATTTTATGTAGGGGCGAACCTGTGTGTTCGCCCTTGTTTTTATCGTCGTTGTTTATATCAGGGCAGACACGCAGGTCTGCCCCTACAATAAAAATGACACCATGAAAATGATTCGGCATTACCACAGATTCATCCAATGCAATATTTTTGAATTTTATCGCTGCTTCATCCCACCATTTCTGAATCGCCTTCCCCGCCTCATGCAATTGCATTTCCCCGTTTACCACATTTCCAAAGAGACATTCTCTATCCTGTATGCATATCGTTAAGAAATATGCCCCAGACTGGGAATAATCATAATCCCTTAACCGTATCGTCCGGCGGTGATGAATTTCTGGGTTGTATGTCATATCTCTTGCAAATTATGATAGAATTAATCATGAAAAAGAAGCCTCTTATAGAGACAAATCCCTATCTCAGAGACCCTGAACTTCGCAAATACCTGATTGAGCGAAACGTCGCATCTTCCTGTGCTATAGAGGGCGTTCGCGTAAAATACCCTAAATTCACCAAAAAGCTTCAAAAGAAAATGCGTGAAGCTGCTCAGGAAGCCCAGAATAAAAATCGTTAAAATATGCCTGCCTGATTTTTTCATATAAGCCTTCCCGAAAACGCCTTTTTTAAAATCGCCTGCCGCAGGCGTTCGGCACGCTTGAGATTAATATCAATCGTTTCCTCTATTTCTTCTGCAACAGATAGACGGCTTTCAATTTCCTCTACGATTCGTTTCTGCTCGGCTATTGGTGGCAAAGTTACTGGCAATGCTCTACATAGCTCAAGGGTCAAGTTAGCTTGCCCCGCAGTTGTTTTCGCTCGCTTAGTCGCCCAACCCATAATTTTTTTTGACATAAGCGTGAGCATCAAGTATCGGTTAGATATTTTTCCGACAGTGCAGTATCTGGCAATCGCTTGGTTAATATTCGCCTCTGGAATTGCTTCCGGCACAATTGAAACTTGGCCAAGTGGTGGCCCAACAATGTTTATCAGCACGTCACCGGTAAATACCTTTGATCTAGCGAGTTCTCCTTCGTGGGTATCTCGGCTGACAAATGTTGGCTTGTATTCGTAATTTAACCTCCCTGTAAATGTAAGGTTATAAACTTTTAGGAAAGGAATTTCACCTACACCTTCCGAGAGATTTGCCGCTATAGGCGTTGTTCCTTTGGTAATAAATTCGCAAAACTGTTCCGCTGTCGCCCACACCCACCCCTTCGGCAATTCAGGCAAGCTTGATGAATTAGGCGCAGAAGGTTCTTTGTATTTCTTCTTAGGGTTTGTCTCTTCCCATTTCTTTTTTCTCTCAGCAAGAATTCTTTTTAAAAGGTCTGCACCTGTTTCGTATTTTGTAGGGGCAAACCTATGTGTTTGCCCCTCAACCTTTGTTTGCCCTTTGTTTGAATCAGGGCAGACACGCAGGTCTGCCCCTACATTTTCTTTTCTCCATTCTTCTGTCAACCTCCCTTCAACAGCAGCCTTGAGCACAGCGGCTTTGTAGCGCTTTAAACTTGCCCGCACTCTCTTGAGCGCCGCCACCGCCTCATCAAGACGGGAGAACTGTTTTTCTATTTCTGAGACGATGAGTTTTTGTTCGGGGAATGGGGCGATAGGAAGTTGAATTGCATATAAGATGTTTGGATCAACATGGGGTATTCCAACACCTTTAGTATTTGTATTAACATAGCCATATTGAGATTTCAAAAAATAGAAAAGATAATTATCATCCGTTGATTCAGACCAGACTTTTGAAAGCGTTGACCCAATATACCCGGATACACCTTTTCCAACCAAACCAGACCTCGCTCCATCCCATACAATTAAAACATCATCTTTTGAACATATTGGATAGTTGCCTTGTTCAGCGTATTCCTCAGGCACACCCGACTCAAAAGCTTTGATATTGATGTAAGGGATAGTTCTTGCATCAGAACAATTTCCAGTATTCTTAGGTTTCTTTCCTTTTTCAAATTGACATACTTCTCCGATTGGTTTAATTTTCCACCCCTCCGGCAATCCATCATTATTTTTCATTAAGCCGCTCATGATTTTTTCCCCTTAGTGAGTTTAGTTCCATGTCTTTTTTGTAGTTCCGGCTGTTCTCTAATATTCATGAAATCATCCGAGAACTTTTCCAAGCTGTTAAAAAGCCCATCCCACTGCTTATCTTTATCAACTTGTCTGTTTGCTTTAGCAGTCTTCTTAGACTTTTGAGTTTTTATTGACTTGCTATTTTTTTCTATACACTTCATCATGCGCCCCTATATCAAGAAGAATTATCTCTTTTTCAGATATGACAATCGTCAAAGAGATTCTATATTTGTCGGTTATGCTTACTGCCTGAATTCCTTTTAGATTTCCGCCGAGATGGTGGTAATACAGATGGGGTTGAAAGGGGTCTTTTTCGAGATCGCGCAGGACACCGGCAAGTTTCGTTTTTAGGTCAGGGTGTCGCTTCTTGAACTTTTCTGCTGAGCGGATGAAATGCGCTGTCCAGACAAGGGTAAACATTCCTCATCCTTCCAGCTTCAATTCTTTTATCAAATCTTTAGCAGTCCCGCGTTTAACCCTTCCTGCCTTTACATCCTCAAGCGATGCCCGAATGCGGGCATTATACGCATCATCCTCAGCCTCGACCAGTTCCTGATACCGTTCTTCTGAGAGGACTACATACTGAGGCTGATTGTTTTTGATAATATGGACAGGCCCCTCTTTCAAAACTTCATCTACGGCCGAAATCCCCTTTCTCTTAATTTCCTGCGCAGATAGTGTATTCATTTTAATACTCCTTTCAGTATCTATTTTAGTGCTTATTTTATCTCAAAATTCCTTTTCAGTCAATCTAAAATCATCTGGATTCCCGTTTACACGGGAATGACGGCTTTTGCAAGGGGCTCATTCAATAAGTTGGCTCTTTCTCATTTCAAGCGGGTAGATTTCCCCTCCCTTGACTTTTTTAACTCCTCCCCCCTTGCGGGGGAGGATAAAGGTGGGGGGTTGAGAGATAAGCAATTC
>Ga0209343_10001753_pt1 | contig 28863 bp, 22 predicted proteins | sample RifCSPlowO2_02_FD_184026 | JGI IMG/M metagenome (GOLD analysis project Ga0209343, IMG submission 184026) | Groundwater microbial communities from Rifle, Colorado - Rifle CSP2_plank lowO2_0.2 (SPAdes) (version 2) | ecosystem: Environmental > Aquatic > Deep subsurface > Groundwater | place... | reverse complement strand
TACAGAAACTAAAGAACCCCCTAAAAATATAGAAACTTTTGATAATGATGACAATATAGACATAGATGATATCGATGAAATCGATGATATAGATAGTAATATAGATTTAGAATTCTGCGATACCGACGAATAAAAAATTATGTCCAAAAAAACTTCAGATTTAATTTTAGTTTTTCCGATGTTTGCAAAAAAAGATTAACTAAATAATCATAATTTGGCTTTTCACTAAATTGTAGTTTACGACAATATTCTAAATATTGTTTAAAACATTCCGGTAAATTACAACATAAATCTTGTAAACTAGTTTTCATTTTACATTCTCCAATTATTTTCACCTGATCGACATTTTTAACTTTTTTTAATCCTTGCCATGGTAATTTCTTTTTCAAAAAATATATTAACATATATCCAACTGATTCCAAATCATCTCTTCGTGATGGTTCATATCCCATATGGACGTTTATACTTGCATATCTTGCTGTTCCTATCAAAGATCTTTCTTCACGAGGCGCAATATGTTCACCGTTATCTAATATATATTTTTTAGATAATCCGAAATCCATTATATACAAATTATTAACATCTTCTTTCCCTGTCAAAAAATTATTTGGTTTGATATCTCTATGCAAATATCCGGCATTATGTATACTTTCCAACAATCTAATAATGTATATTCCTATTTTTAAAACAGTAGTAATATCAAACGGATTTTCAGTGCTATTTAATATTTGATCTAAACTTTTTCCTAATAACTGCATAACTAAATAGCAATTTTTGTTAGTTTCAAAATAATCTTTTATAATAGGAATACCTTGAACACCACAAAGCATTAAATTTCTATATATTTTAAACTCATTTTTAAGGCGGGATTTGGAATTTTTTGTCTCTATTTTAATGGCATATTCATTTCTATTTGTTTTATTTAATATTCTCCATACAGATCCAAAGGATCCAGATCCTAACTGAATAAGTAACTTATATTTAGAATCAAGTTTATTAGAATTCATTACTATATTATTTTTATACTATAAATAATATACTAAATCAAACGGAATATTACGACCAAAAAAAAATTGAAATTTTACAAATGTTTAGAAAATCAATAACATAAATATACAGTAACTAACGCTAAAAAAGTTACAGTTTCTGTAAAAAATCGCTTCGCGATTTTTGAAAGAAACTCTTGAAACCTTCGGTTTCAACAGTTTCTGTACTTTATTGGGGAACAATTTTTGCAAATGTCTCAACTTGGCAATATTCTGCAAATGCTATGTACTCTATACAATCTGCTGCAGTCACTGTCAACAGAACAAGCAACAGAACAGCAAGGACAGGAAGAAGTACCTACGACGCAGGAATATTCGAGACTGACTCTGTCACAATGGGAACAAGGACATCAAATACATCAGGGAGAAACATCAGCACGTGAGATGCGGGAACATGAGATGCAGGAACATTCGAGACTGGTACAATTAATAACACAGCAAAATGCACAATACCGACGGGAACGAGAACAGCAAGAACCGCAAAGATACCAAGAACAGCAAAGATACCACGAAGGATTAGCACGTCTATTACGATCTTTACACCAAGATCCCTTATTACAAGACATATGGGAACAGATACAACAAGAAGAACCAACAGGATCAAGAATTGTTGTTGCTATAGATTAGATGACACCCGTGGAACGACCAATTCAATCCCTGAACAAGTCATCTAGGATCATAATATCTTCCTCCACTTTGCTCTGGACAGATGTAGTGTTAGGAACATCTGCTTTACAAAGGAAAATTTCCTACAAAACTTTTTTTTACAAAAAAAATTGAAATTTTACAAATGTTTAGAAAATCCATAACATAAATATACAATAACTAACGCTAAAAAGAAACAGTCTCTGTTTCCTATTAAAAAAAGCTTTTGCTATCAAACAAGATGTCCCCGGTAGATCAATTGCCTCAAATACATGCATTACTCATGGAACTAACGCAAATTCTGCAAACAGATCTGGAACCTGCGCAACATGAACTGTGTCTGAACCAAGCAACAGAACTATTGATATATGAATTGGTGCTGATATGCCGAGGTGAACAAGAAATCGAGCAGATACACGCACGAATACATGAATCAGAAACACGTTTTGAACAGGAACTTGAACAGATACGAAGACAGCAAGAGGAACAAATACACGAATTGGATCGACAATTCCAAGAACAAGTTCACACAGAACAAATGCAATATGAATTGGAAATTGATCGACACTGGAATCGTATACTGGAAATGGAACAGCACTATGCACATTTCTTGGCATGAATCTATTCATACGTCTAGGATCATAGTATCTTCCTCCACTTTGCACTGGACAGATGTAGTGTTAGGAACATCTGCTTTTTTTTTATAAAAAAAAAATTGAAATTTTACAAATGTTTAGAAAATTCATAACATAAATATACAGTAACTAACGCTAAAAAAGTTACAGTTTCTGTACTTTATTGGGGAACAATTTTTGCAAATGTCTCAAATTGGCAGTATTCTGCAAATGCTATGTACTCTATGCAATCTGATGCAATCACTGTCAACAGAACAAGCAACAGAACAATCAGCAGAACAATTAGCAGAACAAGCAATAGAACATCAAAGACACCAGGAATCAATACGTATGATGCAGTTCTACCAAGACATATGGGAACAGGAACAACAAAGACATCGAAGAGAAGCACTAACACGTGCGACGTATGTACAACAATTCATCCAAGTCAGCTCCTTACTACAAAGCATAAGGGAACAGGAACAGGAACAACAGGATCAAGAATTGTTGGTGATATAGATGACACTCGTGAAACGACCAATTCAATTCCTGAACAAGTCGCGTCTAGGATCATAATATCTTCCTCCACTTTGCACTGGACAGATGTAGTGTTAGGAACATCTGCTTTACAAAGGAAAATTTCCTACAAAACTTTTTTTTACAAAAAAAATTGAAATTTTACAAATGTCTGGAAAGTCCATAAGATAAATATATAGTAACTAACGCTAAAAAGAAACAGTTTCTGTTTCCTATTGAAAAAAAGCTTTTGCTATCAAGATATGCGTGGTCGTGGCTCTTTTCAAAAGTTTCAACCGCAAGAGTTTCCTCAGCAAGTGATTCCAATGCAAGCATTTCCACAGCAAGGGTTCCCACAGCAAGGGTTTCAAGTGATCCCACGACAAGAGTTTCAAGTGGTTCCACAAGGATTTCAAGTGGTTTCACAAGGATTTCAAGTGGTTCCACAGCAAGGGTTTCCACAGCAAGAATTTCCACCATCGTATTCACGACAATCAGATGAAGTCTACGTTCGAAATTCAAGCAGACTGGCACGATTCGCGCCAGATGTGGACGAAACTGCGAGTGAACAACGACATTCAAAAAACGTTTCGCGGAATGTTGATCGGGATCCAGAGTACCAGAACCGGATTCAGCTGATCATGTTCGCGATGGATCTCGCGACAAAGGAACGGGAAATTAGCCAGCAATTGCGAAATTCCGGTAAGTGGAGTACGACAATACCATCGTGCGAAAATGGCAAAGTGTCGCAACTGTTTCTCGCATTCAACTCCACTGAGGCGTTCAAGACAACTTTCTGGGCCATTCACAACATGTTTCCTGAGTGGTGTTTGCAACACAAAGGAGATCAAGTCTCGATCGTACAATGGCAGGATAAGCCCCACAACGGCGAGAAGGAAACTGACTCCGGCCGAGAACTTGCTTAAGGACTGCCATTAGTTGTCAGAATAGTTCTGACCAAGAACGTAACATGCACCTCTCTGTGGATCATAATTCATCCCTCACGGAAACTTTCAATTCAGAAAAATTAGGCATTTGCCCAGAGGAGTGATTAGGGGCCTCAAGCAAAAGGAGAAATTCCCCTAACTTTTTTTATTACAAAACAAAAAAAGTAAATTACATTCTCTTTTTATCATGATGAACGTCGATCTTTCAGTAATATCGGATTCGAGGATCAAAATATGAATATATATATGGATAATACAAATACTTATTGTAAAATCTTGTAGAATTATACCACGGAAAAGGAGTTACATTATTATACCAATATGGATATTGTCCAAACATCCAATAATATTCTGGTATATATCTATATACATCATCTGGATAACTAACTTTTTCATTAAGATTTATATCTATATTTGTTAACTTTTCATCAAACGTAAATATTCCATAGCAATACAAAAGAAATATAATAACACATACTGCTAAAATAAAATATATCATTTTATGTATATAAGTACACTATATTATTTGTGAACTCAAAGTAATTTTATAACAAATTTTTCTATATATTTTTTTATCTTTATAAGTTTACTATCTGTATACGTTAAACTATATATTTCCGAATTATCGATACCGATCTTCCTAAACATATTATTTTTCTCATCGTCTAGTTTCCTTCCATATCCTCTAATAAATGTTAAAATAGCCATTGGATCATCCTTTCCCATTAAAATTATTTTTTCCATTGCGTTTTCAACTAAAGTTTTATCGTCTTCATCGGGGTTTTTTAATTTTAACTCTATAAACCAAAAACACCAGGCTAAACAGTAGCCAACTGGATCACCTAAATTTTTATTTGTATCTCCCATACTTACAGCTTGAAACTTCTGATTTTTTAAATAATCACCTGGACATATATATGTAATATCTTGCCGAACAGCCTTTATAAATATTTTTTTTATCATTTTGTCTAAATATTGTTCGTCTACCACATCCAATTTTCCATATGGTTCGAAACGTATTACTGTATTTTTAATCTTATCATAAATAATAATATTTGCGTGCAAAACTTCAAAATTCATTATTAATGATACTTTTAAAATAATAAATCTAATGCGAGATATTCGTAATATTCGCATAATATAAAATGCTAATCCTTTTGTCTTATAATAAATATTTTTATTTTTCCAATAAAGTATACATGGTAAAAACGAATAAAAATATTTATTATATAAACTAATCGTATTTGCAATAATTTCCGTAGAATTCTCTAACGATATTATGAATTGGCTGTCCCATTCTTGTTTTTCTTCTAAAGGAAATTGTAAAGGAATCATAACATTCTGATAAGTTGTAAGTATATATATAAAATATATGATGTTATGAATACTATCAGGATTAAATAATCCAAAATTACTATTTATCGTAGTTGGTAAATCAATCTTTTTCTGTTTTATAACTAATGGATCAATTGTTCTTTTCTGCTCAATTAGTTTAATAAAATCTATTTCTTGTTCTTTCCCTAAATATGATAATGTATTATTCCCGTGCTTATCAACCGTACTAATATCAAGCTTTTTATTAAATAATATATGTCGAACTTCATTCCATAATTTATATTTCACAAGCATATGTAATGGTGTCATATTGTCAATATTTTTTATTAATAAATTACTTTTTTCAACAAATTTTTTCAACAGTTCTTTTAATTGATCAGAAGACATATACAAGTTCATATCTTTGGTAATCATTTTAATAAAATAAAAAATAGGTGTGCTTAAAGAACTATCTGTTATATCTAATTCTATGTTTTCCAGATTTATTAATAGATCTATTAAATCAAATGACTTATTTTTAATGGCTATCGTTATCGGCAATTTCTCATTGTCTCGCCCTCCATAATTAACATCAGCCCCATTTTTTATTATTTTTTTTACTAATCTATGCTCATTGTTGATGACAGCCAAGATTAAAGGTGTAACGTAAAAAGAAGAACTAATATTAATATTCGCATGAGTTAAATCTAATAATTTATTACATAAATTATTTTTCTTTTGGTGAATAACATATATTAACGGTGGATTATCTTTAGGTATAGTCCAATCTAATTCTTTTTCAGTCAAAATATCTAATTTGTTTTTGTCTATATTATTATCATTTATATTATCTATTACATCAATTAAAAATGTCCTACCATCTAGACGAACATAGTTAACACTATTAAAAATATGATTTTTCTTCATCACTTCCATGAGTTGTTTTAATATAGTTGGTGCATCCATAACATAGTTAATAACTAATTTATCTTCGTTATTATATTTTTTTAGAAAATCTGGATTATATTTACTTGTAAATAACAATAAATCATACCATCCATTTTGTGCAAGCATATGACAACCATTATTTCCACTGTCATCAACCTGCAAAATTAATAATGATTTGAGCTTTAGATAATATTCTATTATGAATTTAATACCACGTATACATGCCATGTGGAACAAATTTTTCTGATCTATAATTTCCTGAAAAGGTTTTTCTTTTACTTTTTTCAAACTTGTCCTCCATTGATTATTATTTATTAGTTTTAGTATATTCATATATATTTTAGCAATATATAAATTTAATTATATTTCATATATGTATACTTATGCAAATAATATTTTTTTACTTCATTGTATCAATGTTAACCACTTTTATTATATTATATATATTTTATACGGAACCTAAAGTTATACTTAAATATCCGAAAATAGATCAACCATTATCAGATTTATATGTCGATGATAAGAATATATGTTACCGATATAAAACGAAAGAAATACATTGCCAATGCAATAAATAATATATACTTATTATATAAATGATTGATCTAAAATATGATAATATTTACAATATTGCATTATCGATATTTTTAGGAATAATAATTGTTGTGTTGTTACATAATATGTTTACACATCCACGTATAGCTAATGTTTACAAAGATGAGTAAAACATTCATTCTTTATCGTTTACTTGGTTCCAAATATTCCATTCCTAAGTAGTCAAAAATATCTTTTTCACTACTAATTTTTTTTGCTTTTCCATGTTCATCATATAAACCATATTCATTCAATGTCCATCCATTTAATTTAGCTATTTGTCTCATTTTGGTATTTAAGTCTTTCGATCCAGTAAAATATAAAATAGCCGAATAATAGGATGAATATGGTATATATCTAATATCAATACGTCGTAATATACCATCTAAAATAAATATACCCATATATTTCGTTTGAGATTTTTCATTAGTCAAATCCTCAACTATAATATTATCTTTTTTTAATTTTGCTATAAAATCTGCTAAATAATTATGTTTTAATACATCTTCTTTTGTAATATACTCTTCATAAAATATTAAAAAATCAATATCGTTGGATGTTTTTTTTTCTCGGCGATACGACCCGCAAGTAATACCAATCAGTTTCGGACTAATCTCATACGCAATCTGTTGCAATTTTCTGTCAAGAGTAATTATATCTTTTCTTTGTATTTGCCCTTTTATTTTACTGACATATTTTAATCCTTTTATTAGTGTTGGGGGTAATTGTATTTTACCATCTTCATATTTTTTTTGTAATTGTTTTATTGAACGAATATTATGATTTTTAAAGAGATTATATGCTGTCTTTGGACCAATTCCGTGTATTTCTTGAAGATCTTCTATAAATTTTAGATATTTAGTTATATTATTTGGTATTTTAATTTCTTTTAATTTTCCAGTTTTTAATATCTCATCTACTCTTTTTAACGTATGTTCACCTATATTTTTTACACCTTTTAATTGAGCTGATGATGTAATTTTTTCATCAAACTGTTTAAGTATCAATATAACTGTTTTTATTGCTTTGAGACGATACATATTTTTCATTTTATCCTTTTCTAAAAAATCAATATCATATTGTATTTGTTTTTTTAGCAGATCGAATTGTTTAATAATAATGTTATTGTCTCCCATCTTAAGTATACATTAGCTAAAAAATTGAAAAAGTAAACTTAATATGTATATTTCTATATAAATAAATAATTGATAATGGATAATCAAACTAATATGACAGACATTGAAATTAAACGAAAAAAAAATACAACTCTAGGTATAGCCGGTTTAATTAATCTAGGTAATAGTTGCTATATGAATGCCGCATTACAGATTCTATTAGCAACTGATTTATTAGCATGTTATTTTGTTGGAACGGATCATACCTCTCCATATTTAAAAGATCTTAAGAATGGATGTGTTTTAGAATTAGTAAAAGAATCTAAAAATTGTAAAATTACGCAACAGCAGATGCGCAAAAAATTAAAAAAAAGCTTAACATATGCTATACGAAAATTATATGTGGTTATATGGAATATAAATTGTACAATAAAGCCGATTTCATTTAAACAAGTTCTTGGGAAAAAAAATAGCACATTTATTGGATTACAACAGCATGACAGTCATGAATGTTTATCTTCCATATTGACTCTAATTCATGAAGAAACAAAAACAAATGTGCATGTAAAATTTTCCTTGCCGGAAAACCAAGAAAAATATATGGAAATATATAAAAAATATATGGATCTGCTAAAACAAGATTTAACAAAAGAAAATCAAAGAAAAGTATATATGGAATACATGGATTTTAGGAAAGATAAATTATATGATGATGCTTTGGTTAGTGCTCTTGTTTTCTGGAAATCATATTTAAAAAATAATCACTCTATTGTTACAGATATATTCACAGGATTATTTTTAAATCAATATATATGTAAAACTTGCGAGAATATTATATTTAATTATGAACCATTTAATGTAATAGCATTGCCAATTCAAATATCACAGCCAGATTGTAAAATATCTTTATATGAATATTTAGATCGATTTTTTAGCAATAATACACTTTTAGAAGGGGACGATAAGTATATGTGTGATTATTGTAAATGTAAAACGGATACAATTAACAAGACTCAATTATGGTCTTTTCCTCAAAAACTTATTATACAATTTAAAAGATTTACGAATAACTGTGAACGAATTAACTCCGTAATTGATTTTCCAATAAAAAATCTTGATATTACTAAATATGTAAGTAACTATAAACAAACAAAAAAGAAGTATGAATATAATTTGTATGGAGTTATTATTCATACAGGCAATTTTCATTTTGGACATTACATAGCAATAACGCAAAATCCAGCAAATAATATGTGGTATTTATATGATGATGAAAATATTTTACATATAAATGATGACATGTTAGAAACTCGTATCAAAACTGCCGGTGCATATGGGTTATTCTATCAAAAAAATAACTAAATTTTTTTATCAACTATGACAATATCAATTTTCCGCAAAAACTTATGTATTGCCACGGTATATGTACTATCTAATTTTTTTTGAAAATTTTCATAATCATAGTTTTTAGGTAATTTTAGTGCAATAATTTTTAGACTTTTAATACTACCAAATAATTTGATAATTACATCTTCCAATGCAAAGGTAGCAAAAGATAGTTCGAGTTTTTCTTGCAATTTATATTCTTTACCTCCCCATGGAGGATCTATGTAAATAACATCTATAGGCATTTCTATATTTGGTATCATATCCATTGCATTACCTTCTATCGGATATACATTATTAAATTCATAAACTTTCAAATTGTTTATTAAATATTTAAATCTTAAAGAATTTTCTTCAATCGGTATTACTATTCCAAAATTCTTGCAAAATGTTATTGTATCTCCCCCAATACATGCCGTAGCATCAACAATAATTGAATTTAAGGCAGTTTTATTATTATCCAAACTGATTAATTTTTGTATTATCAAAGAACTAATTTTTTCAGAGTCACTAGGATGTGTTATATAAAGTAAAACCTCTGAATCAACCTGTAGATTTGTGTATATGACATTATCTTTTTTAGGAAATATCCTATATAGCAGATTTCTATCGAAACTCATAATGATAATTATGTTATAATTATTATTATATAATAACCTTTAAATATATCACTTTCTTTTTCAATTTTTTATTATATAGTAGCGTCAAATATAGAATATATATTATATGTTATTAATAATATATGAAATCGTATCGAATTATAATGCTCGCTATCGATAGTGATACTAGGTGCTGTATACAAACATTTCCGTGAAAATATACGAACGTATTCTAAAACCGATCCAGAAATTTTAACTTTATTTATACGATTAACCGAAAATCTTGGTTCTGAATACAAATTAGATGATGATACATTACATATTAATGGAACCGAATCAATTATTCCAGGATGTTTAGATAAAACAATACGAGCATTGCAATATTGTTCACAAAATTATGATTATGATTTTATAGTTCGTACAAATTTAAGTTCACTGTGGAACTTATCATTGTTAAAAGTATACCTGAGAAAATGTCCAAAACAACAATTTATATCATCTCGTCTTGAATTTTATTATCATGAAAATTTTACATATCCATCTGGATCAAGTATTATTATGTCAAAAGATATCACAAAATTTGTTATAGACAATCGCAATAATTTTGATTTTTCATTAACCAATGATATTAGTTTCGGAAAATTTTTCACAAAATATCAAATACAGATGCGTTTTGCGAGACGGTATGATTTTATTGAAAAGGAAAATAAAATAGACATACCTGAAGAAAAACTAAATGAAATATTTAGACAACAACATTATCATTATCGTTTTAGATCTCAAATAGACCAATATAGAATGAATGATATAGAAATATTTAAAAAAATATGTAACAAAATTTACCGCCAAAGTGTAGTATACAAATATATTATGTTAGTTGTCGAGAAAGATATATCGATGTGCGAAAAAATAGCAGATGAAATAAGAAAATATTCGAAACTAGATGAAGATTTTTTAGTTTTGTTTGTATATCCGGGAGAAAATACCATGTTAGTAGATGATGTATTATATATACATTCTTGTAATAGTATACTTGAAAGAACATTCAAAGCTATGGAATATTGTTTGTGTAAATATACATGCCAAACATTTATTATAACAGATCTTAGCTCTTTTTGGTATTTACCTACACTTAAAAGAGAATGTGAACAAACCCAGTTCGAAAATATTATACTTTCGGATACAATTATGACTCAATATAATATACAATTTCCTGATTTTTCGGGCTATCTTATGGCTACTGATACAGCGAGGACAATTGTAGCTAACATCAAAACTTTTTCTTTTGGAGAAGATGAAAATACCAATTTTGGAATATTCCTGCTCAAGAAAGGCATATCTATTCAACCTGGAGATAAATATAACTTGACCGAATATAACAATAACTCAGAATTACTTAGTGTCATTCTACGATATACAGTAAAGCAAAATTATTATCACTATCATATCGAAAAAAAAGAAGATTGGAATGATAATAATATTGACAAGGTAGCATTGATATTTCAGAAAATGAATAATGAAACATATAATAATATTTCTCATAATGATGCCATCCCAGCATGTACTTTGGTTACTGCTTTTTATAATATTACCAGATACAATACTATTTTACCCGAATTAAAAAATAAATGCGAATGTTTACTAAAGACGCCATGCTATATGATTATTTATGGAGATGATACTACTATACCTGTTTTAAAAAAAATACGTAATAGCTATGGATTTAAATATATAACATATTATATCACTAAACCATTCGACAAATTATGGACATATCAATTTATAGAATAACTTAGAAAAGAACTAACAGAACAAGTTGATTTAGAATATCATACGCTGGTATGTAACAAATGTGAATTCATGTTAAACGCTATGGAAATAAATCCATTTCATACTGAAAGATTCGGATGGATAGATTGTTTAGTTGGTAATAATTTCGAATCCATATGCGAAAATTATTCACCAAATATGTTACCAAAAATATTAAATGAAAAGATAAATGACTTTTTATGGGTCTATATTTCAGACGTTCAAAACATAATATTTTATTCTAAAGAAGAAAATAAAAAAGAATATTATAAAGAATCACGCCCAGTTATATGCAGTAGTTTGTTTATATGCAACAAGAACGTGGGATCCAAGATTATGGAAAGATTTAAACAACTTTTTATTGATTCTATCAAATTTGGATATTGTTATGGAGATGAGACAATATATTTAAAAATATTAAATGAATATGATAATCAAATTAGAAAATCATATGGTCCACGTAATTGTTTATTAAATAACTTTATATCAATTACCACCGGATTACAATATATACGATTCAATATCATGAAAAGATCTTTGGATTATTTATCTCACAAAGAATGTATTCATTGTGGCAAAAAAATACTACAAGAATATAAAAAAGGAAATATCGAAACAACATATTTAATCGATTTTTTTAGTATTATGGATATGTATTATGTAGCATGCTATTATACAGACAAACCTAGAGCACAACTCATTATAGATTATTTATTCACATTATGTCAATTTAATCCGGTCGTCAGACAAATATTTGAGACACGAAAAGATTATTATTTCGGTCAATTTATCTATATGTATTACTAAAATTTTTAGATTATTATTTATCATATGTTTCAAAGTATTTCCCTAACTTTTCCATTTTCGTAAGTAAATTATCTATTTTACTTTCAATCGATGATAAATCTTGTGTTTTTATTATATTTTTTTTTAGTCCTCCTCCAATTTGCATATTCTTATTTATTTTAAAATTATAAATTTGATTACTGTCAATATCTTTTAAAATAAAATAAGAACAAGTTTCTTTATTTGTTTTGATTTGTTTATAAAATTGTTTGGCGCATTTAATTAAATTAGAGCTTTCATATATTTTATTATGTGAATATGGATATATCATTTGAAAACGACCCATTATATATATTATGTTTATATTTTAAATTTTGTTCTTATAAATATTTGAAAAAATTGAAAAAAGATTATAAAGATATCATTACATAATTTTCATTAAATTACGGATGAACTATTATAAAAAGTTTGCATATTATGTTATACGAGATATATCAATATTAGTATATCAGCAATATGCGATGTATAGAAAAATTGGTATCGTAGTGTTGTTAATGGTTATTGATGCTATGTTACTGACATTACAACTATATATGTTAGATTGCCCCAAATGTATATATGATGATCAAGAGGTTATGGCCAAAATAAGAATTTTCCTATTTTCACTTGGATTAGTATGGTTAATGATTATGTATATTATTATACGTATAAGTTTATTAAGCATCTTGTATAGTATCAGTGAATATATCACTATACCAGATATTTTGAACATAAGCTTTTTGATGTATACAAGTGATAAAATGTTAAATGCAATTGAAGAAAGTGATAAAACGTTAAATAAAACGTTAAATGGCACCCGTGATGTTTTGACTGTATTCGCATCACGAAAATTTTTCTGTCTTATATTTGCAGATAATATATTGAATTTTTATGCAACAATAACAGAAACAAACTATAAATACCGAATCCAGCCCGATGACTGCTCAAAATTTTTATTTAAGTTAGGATATTTGACGTATACAGGATATATAATAATAATAATAACTATAAAAACATTATATATATTATTTTGGTTGGCAAAACTAATTAGTAGTTATATAAAATCGGTCAATTATAAAATAGAAATGCCATAATATTTTTTTTATAATATATATTATATGTTTTATCAACGCAAATATCAAAAATATGTGCATAAAATTTTGAAATTACGTAATCAAATCGGTGGCATAAGACGAGTTAATGTTATACAAAATAATGGTACAATGGATGGAATGACTAATCAATGTATGTTTATCTCTATATTGACTTATCTACAACAACATGGGTTTCCACGTCTGAATCTAACCGAGTTACGGACACAAGGAAGTCTGAACCAGAGTACAGAACATACTATGTTTGATTCTTTCAATCGCACATTTATAAATGCAATTAATCGAATTGCACAGTTATATAGTTTACAAATAGTTGTTTATACAGTGAATCATGCGGGATATCTTATTCACGAACATACAACAATAATAAATCGGGGAGGAACTAATATAGTAAACATTGCACAATATGGTTTATATCATTTCCAGCTAATTACGGACATTATAGACGAAGTTAATCCATTAGATGCACACCTGTTTATACCAGCTGTTCGTGTTGGTGAACGACTTGTTTCCGTCACAGAATTACGTGGTCCGCCGAACAAAATACAGGCACGGTTAGAATTAAGCGAAAGACAATTAGAATATGAAGAAACGGTAAGATATCTAGAAACATTACGAAACATAATAGAACAAAATGAGGTAGCATACAATCAATTGTTAGAAACAAAAAAAGGATATGAGAAATCAACGGAAATAGACTCTAATATAAAACATACTCTAATACTAGATCTAGAAGTTGACTTGAAAAATATGGAAAGCCAAATAGAACTACAAAGGAACGAACATGAAAAATTACAACAGCTAACTCAATTATTACGAACTAGAATCAATCAACTAGGAACAATAGTACTAATAGATTAGTTATCTGTCTCTCTAAACCATTAGAGCATCATCTTTACACCATTGAAGATGTAAAATAGGACGATGTTGAGTCTTTTCATCTCGTTCTTTTTTATTTATGTGCATTCAACGCAACACTTGATATTGTTTCATCTTCATTTGCAATAAACTTCCAATGTATATCATCATGTTTAATGAGCCATTTATTATTTAAATTTTGATATACATTATTATTATTTCCACGATAAAGCATAATCCACATAGAACAATTGCCAGAACCACATATAATATATTTACATTTTGACATTATAAGGGTTATAGCAAGATAATATTTAGAAAAATCATAATTTTTATTTTTCATTACTATATCAACGGTACTTCTACATTTTGGTATATGTCTTATTTCATCTTTAAAATAAAAAGAGTTATTAGGAAATTCTTTAATCATAAACCGAATAAACTCCGTTTCATCGCTTTGAATTAAAAATAAAATATTAGGATTATCTTTTATAATTAAATTTGCATAATTTAAATATTCATTATAATTACATAATTGTGTTTCAGTAATTTTATCATTACCTCTATAAAATAAAACACAAATATTATCATATACCAAATTATATTTCTGTTCTATATTTTTGATAATATTAATAATTTGCTTTGATGGAGAAAAATATTTTTTAACAACTGAAGTAATATTATTATAATCTAATTTTGAATAATCTGTAAATTGATTATCATAATGATAATTTATAGGATAATTAATAGTTATATTTTTTATATTATCATAATGTTCAAAATATTCATATGTTATATCTTTTGTATCTTTTTTATACCAATTAAATTGTTGTGAACTATCGACATAATCTGGTATTTTTGAATTTAAATTGATATAATTCACAATATTGTATAGTTTTACAGAACAACAAGAAAAAAACCCACTATTGTGGATTGAAATTACACTCATACCACTAGGAATGTTAACATTACCAGAATAAGTAGGTTTTCTAACAGATTGTTCAATATTGGTATCACCAGAGATTTTAAAATCACCAGAATAGGTACTACCACTATCTGGTGTCATATTATCTATTGTGCGAGTACAAAATAAACAAAACATAAGTATTAGAATTATAAATAAAATAACATTGAGATTTCCCATTTATATATATAAATTAAAATAAATATTTATTTTTCAAATAATTTTTGAAATATTTCCTTTCCATATTTCTTTTCTTCTTGTGTTGTAGGTTCATCAAACTCATATGGATAGATATCATCGAAATCTGATGATAATAATTTCATATTTCCACATGCAATTAAATTGATGTATTTCAATAATTTATCAGGAATTTTAATATCAACCTTTTCATCTATCAATGTATAGTCGTACCATCCGCACGTAATTTCATAAGGTCCTGGAATATCTAATGATAATACTTTGGTCATGTTACCCATAATAAATGTTGTTATCTTTTTTTTTTGCTCAGCATCATAATTTATTCTTCTAATATCATATTTAGTATAGTCAATTCCTACAGATTGACATAATCCTATAAATCCTGTTACCGTACCTTCATATGTAAATATAATTCCACATCCTTCACAATATGTAATCTTATACCAATCACAACCCATTATATATGATATAAATATGTATTTTTCAATATTAGATGATATAAAATCAATTTTTTTATATATATAAAAATTGAAATATAAACATTTATGTTTAGAAATATAATAATAATCAATTGATACAGATGACAGACGTAAAATTATTTACTTTTCAAGCGTTAGATTGGGATTTTACACATATAGAAGATGAAGACGATAAAAAAATATTTATTATGCAGATATTTGGAAAAACAAAAAGTCAACAGGCAGTATACTTAGAAGTAACAGATTATACACCATATTTTTTCATAGAAATAGGACAATTGTGGAATAATTTTATAATACAGGCACTAATAAATCAAATTAAAAAAAAGATGGTTATCAGAGAAAAAAATGATAATGATGATGTAACATGGACTAATGTGTCGGATGGATTAATAGAGACAAAAATTGTAGAAAAATATAAATTTTGGGGATTTACTAATAAAAAAAAATTTCGATTTTTACAACTTTTCTTCAGAGATTTCATATCATTGAAGACCTGTGAACGAGCCTGTAAAAAGTTCTATAAATTACCTATGATAAAAAACTGGGTACATCTTGAAATATATGAATCAAATATTTTGCCTATTGTTCGTTTTATGCACACTCGCCAACTAGAAGCAATGGGGTGGATCTCAATTCCTGAAAATAAACTAATAAAAACAACTGCTAAAAAAAGTTATTGCGATATTAATTATTCGACTTCTTGGACACACGTAAACAAAATCGAAGATCGATCTATAGAAAAGTTTGTCATATTATCGTTTGATATTGAATGTACAAGTGAAGATGGTTCATTTCCTCAGGCAGAAAGAGAAAATGATAAAGTTATTCAAATAGGTATGACATTATCTCGTTTTGGAGAATATGAATGCTACGATAAATATTTATTATCGCTGAACGAAACATCTGATATTGAAGGTGTTCATGTAAAGTGGTTTGATACCGAAGAAAAATTATTACTTGGATTTACAAAGTTATTAGGCGAACTTAATCCAGATATAATAACCGGATATAATATATTTGGATTTGATTTCACATATCTCAAAAATCGTGCCGAAACGTTAGCCAACAAAACCGATTCATTAAAAGGACAAAAATTTTTAAATGCATTTTCAATGATGTCGAGAATAACTGATGAAATAAGTGTATGGAAAGAAACAAAATTAGCTTCTTCAGCACTTGGTGACAATATATTGAAATATTATAAAATGACAGGACGAGTTTTAATCGATTTAATGAAAGTAGTTCAAAAAGATTATAAATTATCATCTTATAAATTAGATTATGTGGCATCAACCTTTATTAGAGAAAGTATATTGAAAATAACAAAAGATAAAGCATCCATGTATAGAATCGACACAAAAACAACCTACGGATTACGTGTCGGTAATTTTATAGCTATCGCATATAGTAATGGCGCTATAGAAGATTTATACAAAGATGGTGAGAAATTTTGCATAACAGAATTAGGAACGAATTATATTATCATAGAAGGGAAAATAGAAACTGATGAATTCATGGGAAAAGGATATAAAATTTTTTGGACACAAGTGAAAGATGATATTAAACCAAGAGAAATATTTGAAATGTTTAAAAAAACTCCAAAGGATCGCGCCCTCGTAGGAAAATATTGCATTATGGATTGTGAACTATGTAATAAACTTATCGCTAAATTACAAATCATAACTAACAATGTTGGTATGTCTAATGTATGTCATATCCCATTATCATACTTATTTTTACGGGGACAAGGAGTTAAGATATTTAGTTTAGTGGCAAAAAAATGTAGAGAGAGAGAACATTTAGTGCCCGTTATCAAAAAAGAACAAAATGCCCAACAAAATCAACTTAATATATATAATAAAAATAAATATATAGATGATTTAAATGATACTCAGTTAGAACAGTTTATAAGTGAACTGAATAATAAACATCTTGAAGAACTAGAGGACGATGAAGGATATGAAGGCGCTGTAGTATTCATACCTGAACCCGGTGTTTATATGGAACCTATCCCCGTATTAGATTATGCAAGTTTATATCCTAATTCGATGATTTTACGAAATTTATCTCATGAAACTTTAGTTAACGACTCATCTTATGATAATTTGCCTGAATATAGATATCATACTGTTTGGTATAAAAAAAATAATGGAACTGTCGTTACATGTAAATTTGCAGAAAATAAAAATGGAACTAAAGGAATAATTCCGGAAATCTTAATAGACTTATTGTCAGCACGAAAAAAATACAAAAAACTTATGAGTGAAGCCCCAGATCCATTTACATATTCTATATTAGATGGTTTACAGCAGGCGTATAAAATAACAGCTAATTCATTATATGGACAAACAGGTGCCACAACATCTCCTATATGTATGAAAGAAATAGCAGCATCTACAACAGCTACGGGAAGAGAAATGTTATATTTTTCGAAATATTTTGTTGAAAATATTTTTAATGAGTTAGTTAACTTGGCGTTAACAGATAAAAAAAAATTTTACGAGAAAATAGAAGAAGTGTATACATACTATCCAACTGAAATAACTATGAAAGATAATGATGGCGAAAATCTATTAATACATGTAAACACAGATAAACTTTATCCTATAAACAAAGAAAAGTTTGTTCGTAAAGAAATCGAATATGGTTTACAGTTTAGTATACCAGAAAATATACCAAAAGAAATAACAGAAGAACTTAGGAAAGACAAAAAAGAATTAAATTGGAAAAATTTATTGGAAAAATTATCATGTTATCAGATATGGGAAAATTTATTAAAACACCTCGAAAATTTATCTGTTGAAAATCGAAACAAAGTAAACAGAATAATAGATGTAAACTTAAGTATACATGATATATGTAAGAAAATAAATTTATTGAAAAGCATTCGAATAGATAATGACTTTATAAAAGCCATAAATAATATAACAGACATTCATCCGTTATTTGAACATATCATTTTTAAAAATTTAAGTATAGCAATAGAATGTATGGGGTATACGAATAAACAAGAATTTTTTGATAAATTTTATGATACAATGAATAATCTATTAAAAGGATATAGTATAAATAACCAAATTATATATGGAGATTCTGTCACAGGAGATACTCCATTATTATTAAGAAATAAAGAAGAAAGTGTAAAAATTATAACCATAGAAAATCTTGAGGATACATGGGAATTATATGAAATTTGGACAGAATCCGGATGGTCAAAAATAAAAAATTTTATTAAACATGAAGCAAATAAAAAAATATATGAAGTTTCTTCGGATAAAGGCTATGTTAAAGTTACCGAAGATCATTCTCTTTTATGCATCGATAACACTATTATAAAGCCCTCAGAATATGATATGGGAACAGAATTATTACATTCATTTCCAACAGTTCCTATAGACTTGCCAAACCGCTTACTTAACGGATATTATAATGCAAGATCAATAGGTATTTATGTAAAAGAATTTATCGAATATGAATCAAATTTCTATGGTCCATATGGTATAGCTAATGCTATTTTAAATGAAAGTATAGATATAAGATTAGATTTTTTGAAAGGATACATGAATTTGCCAAACTTTTCAGACGAAGAAATATATAAGTTGATATTCAACTCACAAATTAAGGCTATGATGTTTTATAGTTTATTAAAATCATCAGGATTTAATGTATATATTACTAAAAAAAATATCGACGATTTCGAATTATGTTTCAGTAAAATAAGTATACATACACAATCAAAAAATACAACTATAACCGAAATAAAATATGGAGGTCAATGGGTATATGATTTAGAAACGGAAAATCATCATTTTCAAGCTGGTATTGGTGAATTAATCGTTCATAATACAGATTCAGTATTCTTTTGTCCACACATTAAAGATAATCAAACTGGAGAGATATTATCAGATAAAAAAGGACTTTATATAGGAATACATCTAGGTATTTGGGCAAGTATATGTATATCCACTATGCTACCTTCTCCTATGGCTCAGGAATATGAAAAAGTATTATGTCCATTTATTATACAAGGGAAAAAACGATATGTCGGAAATTTATATGAGAAGAACCCAAATTCATTTAAACAAAAATCTATGGGAATAGAATTAAAACGACGAGATAATGCGCCTATAGTTAAAACTGTATTGGCTGGCATTATTCATAAAATTTTGAATGAACTTGATCCGAAAGGTGCTATTACATTCACAAAAGATATGCTTCGAAAAATAGTAACGGGAGACTTTAAAATTGAAAAGTTTATTATCACTAAAACATTAAGAGGTAATGCATTGACTAAAAATGAACAAGTTTTGGAAAGTCAGAAACCAAAAGAAAAACGTTCATATGTCGAACGAACACGCATTGTACATGCAGTTTTAGCGGATCGAATGGCCGATAGAGAACCAGGAAATAGACCATTATCAAACGACAGAATACCGTACGTTTATATAGAAACAAAACATAAACCCACGTTGCAAGGTGAACATGTAGAAACTCCGGAATATATATTAGAACATGATTTGAAGATAGATTATTTATTCTATATCACTAATCAGATTATGAAACCAACATTAAAGTTTTTGGAATTAATTTCTAACAATTCAACGCAATTATTTCAAGACTATATAATTCGAGAGGAAAATCGAAAACATGGTATATTGCCAATAACGTTTTATACAGATACAGATATAACAGGGGATATGGATGAATATATTACTAAAGATTTTATTAAAACCCCGGTTAAGAAGATAAGAACGAAAAAAAAAAAAATATTAACACATGATGAAAAACTCGGAAAAATTATGAACAGTGCCGAGTTATGGTAATCCTTTTTTATCAAAAATAATTAGTGTAATCCTTTTTTATCAAAAATAATTAGTGTAATCCTTTTTTATCAAAAATAATTAGTGTAATCCTTTTTTATCAAAAATAATTAGTGTAATCCTTTTTTATCGAAAAATAAAAAAGAACTAATTCATATTTCTTAATTGTTTGTATCTTTCAGCACTACTGTCCGTTCCATACCAAATGTTATTGTCAGAATATAAATATTTTTTGTTTATAACAACTTCTGATGAATTCTCAAATGTCCCCCCTTCTTTTTTTTCTTTTTCTTCAACATCTTCATCATCTTCATCATCTTTATCATCTTCATCATCCTCGTCATCATCCTCATCATCCTCATCATCCTCATCCTCGTCATCATCGTCATCCTCATCTTCATCGGTCTCTTCGGCATCAGAAGATTTTGGCGATTTCTTTTCTTCAGACAGCAATTTCTTCTCATCAGATTTCGGCGATTTCTTCTCATCAGATTTTGGCGATTTCTTTTCTTCAGATTTTGGCGATTTCTTTTCAGGACTCAATGCAATTTCCGGCTCTTTGGCACCATCGATATAAGCTCGAGACTGTTTCATATTTTCCGCAAAAGAAGATGTTAGTGCTAAAAAAGATGAACTGTCATTATTATTTCCTCCCTTTAATGACCGTAATGACGATGTTTGAGAATATACAACACCTCCTGTTATCTGCCGTTTAGATGTCGATTTTGTATCACCACAACTACAACCATCTGTTGTAAAAGATGTTGCTGATAATTTAGTATCACCACACCCACATCCTCCAGAACTAGATGTTATTGATAATTTAGTATCACCACATCCACAACCATCTGATGTAAGAGAAGTTGCAGAATAACCAACATCATCACCACATACACATCCACCTGAAATATGTTCTGGATGATTTTCAGGAACACTTAATGTATTTGGTACTGAATAATTATTACCGCCAGAAAATTTTGCCATATATGGTTTCATTGAATTAATATCCAAACTACTTACATCAGAGTGATCTGTCATATTAATAGTTCCATCAGATGTCGTAGCCATATTTTGTATAACTTTCTCTATAGCTGTTCGTACATTATAAGAATCATTTCGTTGACTGTCTATTTGTTTCGTATTAGAATTCCCCATTATATATATATATAATCAAAAAGAAAATTTTATTTATATTATTATTTTGACTGTCGAAATATATTTATATTATCTATATTATAAATACTATAGCACAATGATTTTCATGTGTTTTGTTATAACTTTAATAATAATATATATAGCTATATACATATATTTTGATTATCAGTATGCCAATATGACATACGTTCGTTCGGACATAGATAATAAATTCTATTTAGTACAAAATCGAACAGATAAACAAGAAGCAACTAATATGTTGGCGAAAATAATGCAAAAGATAACATATTTAGCAAGCAACCTATATAAAAAAAAAGAAGAATACAAAGATTATAAAGAATATATAGAGCGATTATATGAAAACGTCCCAAATATAATACTATTAGAAAGTACCGAAGATAGTGTATATACAAGTTATAGTGTTAATAAAGGAGAACAGATTGTATTTTGTTTAAGAGCAAGAACGGATGATAATAGATTGCATGATATTAATTTAGTAATGTATGTTGTATTGCATGAATTGTCTCATGTTTCTAATCCAATTTATGATAATCATGGACCATTATTTAGAAAAATATTTGCATTTTTGACACAAAGGGCAACAGAACTTGGTATATATACTAAAATAGATTTTAGTAAGGTGCCTACAAATTATTGTGGAATGATAATTACCGATTCTATAATATAAAAATGAATTTTTTATATTAATATATTTATATTAACGATGAACGACCCTATTAAAATAATATGGAAATATAAAAATAAAAATCGTAAAGTTCAATATAATATTTATATTTATATTGGTAATAAAGTTCCACATGATCTTTTAAAAATTTTAGATAATATATCTGAACAAAATCTTTACAATTCTCTACAAAAAATGTCAAAAAATGATTATAAGAAAATTGAACAATATTACGGAGAAAAATGGTATGAAAAATTTTTTAATACATACCATATCAATTCTACAATAGATATTATAAAATCAACACCAATTCAAAAAAAAGAAATAATTGAAAAATATGGTAACGATTGGTATGATAAACATATTTCATCTAGACAATTAGTTCATAAAGATATCATTTACAGCTACGAAACTGCCATAAAGTATCAATATGAACGTAAAAAAAACAGAGAACTTAGTTTTGGTGAAGATAATATCCCTCTAGACTATCGTACACAAAAAGATATGTCTACACCCGTATCAAACACTATAACGAAAACTGATGAATCATCTATGATGGAATCATCATTATCGGATAGTTCCGAACAACATGGCGGTTCAGACGGGTACAGTAACACATGTAATGTATCACCTGATAGTCATGAACAATATGAATTTAAAATTAGTAATATAAGTCAATTCTCGAAATATAATTTTATTGGAGGTAATGATACGGTTGATAATGATGATATTCTTGATCAAGATGATACGGTTGATAATAACGAAAATGATATCCGTGTAGATAGTGATGAATTGGAAGATCAAGATGTTGAAAAAGAAGACCAAGATGTCGAAAAAGATATAGATGAATATAATGAAGAAATGGATGAAATAGACGAAATATATCAAAATGAGGATGTTGAAAAAGATAATAAAATATCGGAAACTACAAAATTAATCAAAAAAACAATCGGTGAACAATTATTCGATAAACAAATATCTAATATGGTCGAGTTTGATACAACAAACTATACAAGTGTCTATGATGATAATCTAAAAGATATTTATAAAAAACATTATGTAACAATTCAGTACATATATAAAGATGATACAATTCAAACCATACATAACAAGATTAGCTGTAGTCTAAAAATGAATACTGTATTTGGGAAAGATTTTTATTTACCACCATCACGACAATATTTGTGGATTGAATATATTTTTGAAAATAAAATAAGTAAGATTTCGCTTGGCCAAAAATGGATGAAACAAAATGAAATGCTAGTTTTAGATGTTGAACCGAATAATAATATTAAAGTATACGAGGAACTAAGAGGCAATCTAAAAGCATTAAGAGATAACATGAAAAGATATAACAATAAAATAATTCCGATAGATGATGATAATAACATATTGTATGATTATGATATTTATGTATCTAATAATGAGATATATATGATAGATATATATAATGAACTGGGAGATGAATATAATCCATCCAATGAGTCGTTAAAAAATCTTCAAGATATATATTTAAAATTATACTTTAAAAAAATTAAAATGGATGATAGTAAATCTATATTAGAACTATTAAATAAAACAAATATAAATGAAATTAAAAAAAATGAAGTTATATTTGAGAACTTAAATAATGATATGATAACTGAAAATGAAATTGTATCAACTGTCGAAGATGTAAAAATAAATGAAGATTATAAATATATATTTAAAGAAAATTATATTATCCAATCTGTCATTCATGTTAATTTAAGATTCAATGAATACGGAACAAGTACAGGACATAAAAAACTTGATTTATATAAAATATTCAATGGATTTGACTTAAATGATATGTATCCGTTTGCACAATACCAAACAACTGATAAAACAACAACAATTTGGAAATTAGGCGACAAAAAAATAACTGAATTCTGCGAAAAAACGAGAAATAGTGAGTTGATATCCGAATGGTTTGATAATACTGCATATGGTATCAGTATTAAGACCGTATGGTCTACCGAAAAATCTGGTAACAGATTTTTATCAATTAATATTAACGAAAATGGAAGAATAGAATATAAGACGCACTGGAAAGCAGAAGATATGGCTACCATAGAAGACATAGCAAAAACATATGTATATATATATAATTTAATAGATAAAATTAATAGTGAACAAAAAACATTTGAACTAATAAAACCACACCATACAGAATTTAAGTATGCATTTATTAATTCTATTCAACATTTTGTGTTGCCCAATAAATATATTATAAATCACAATGATTTGTCGAATTTTGCACGATATTTTTATCCATATATCTCTCTCGTAATTGATCCTAAAAAAAGACAATCCAAATTATACACACAAAATGTAGAAAAAAGTAAATATGGAACATATTTACGATATAAAAAAGTATCACAATATGAAAATCGAATAAAAATAGAACAAAGAATAATGTATTTCATGAGAAATTTTGAATATACCGAAAAAAGTTTGATAGACGAATTAAGTAAACAATTCAATATAACAGAGGAAAACGCACAAGAGGAATATGAACGTATTAAAGTAAAATATCCACACCTTAAAAAAGCCAGAAAGACACTAAAAAAATTTGAAAATATACCAAAATATAAACTACCAGGAATTGAAATTTCCTTACAAGGTAAAGATCCAGCAAAATATAAATTTCGTATATCTGGCGCAAGAGATAAGCTACAACTAGATCGAATTTTGAGTTTTATGAATGTATTACTATATTTATATGTTGAAACATATTTGCGTAAAAATCCCCAAAAACAAATATTAAAAAAAAAACTTGAACAACTAAAAAATAGCGCAAAGAGACGAAATAAAGTTGTTGATATCGTTAAGTACACAAAAGATGTTGTAAAAATTAAGCAAATGATAACAATTGACAAAAAAAGACTCGGATTCAAACCAGAAAAAGGACAAAATCAATGGTCTCGTTCTTGCCAAAAAAGTGGAAAAGATAACAAACGTCAAACGTCTATATATAACTCTAATAATTTGGATAATATGCTAAAAAAAGGGTATTTCCGTAATAAAAAAACGGGAAACTACGAAAAAAGAGTATTAATCAAAGAAAAAGGAAAAAGAAAAGAAGTGATATTACAAGCTGTAAAATTTGATGAGTATGATGAAAATGGTGATTTGACGGGAAATGAAATATATCATACATGTGATCCTCAGACAAACGGAGACCATTTTTATATAGGATTCCTAACAAAAAGTCAAAATCCAAATGGAGATTGTTTACCCTGTTGTTTTAAAAAAGATCAATTACATAGTCAAATAAAAAGTAAAAAAGAATTTATAGAATCATGTCTACATCCCGATAAAAAACATAAACTAAAATCACAGGAAACTGGCGACAAATTTTATATTTTAAAGGATACAAATAAATTACAGGATGGTCGAATCAGTTCTTTACCAAAATATTTAGAGATTTATTTTAATGTATTGTTAGGCAAAACAAAAAAAATAAAACACAGTTATTTAATAGAAACTCATACAGGATATTTTTTTAAATATGGAATAAAACAAGATGAATATCCTTTTCTAAGTTGTATTGGAAAAGTACTATCGTTGACAGTACAAGAAATTATTACTAAAATAATTACATTCCTAAAAGAAAAAGATAAAAATATGCAATACTTTACGGCTATCAATAACGGCGAAATAAAAACAACTTTCAAAACAATAGAAGCATTTATATGCCACTTGCAAAGTGCTGATTTTTTAGATTATGATATGATAGGAGATCTAATTTCCATGCCAAATATATTGAGTAAATATGGCTTTAATATCATTATTTTTAATAAAAACGTTGTTATGACTAATAATATATATGAAAGAGAAAAAACACACGATGATTTTAGTATTTATTGCCTAAATACGGAAAATAATACAGAATTAATTAATAAAAACAAAGATTGTATACTTATTATAAAAGATGATACTAACTATTACCCCATTGTTATGGCACAAAAAAATGAAAACGAAAAGATACTTGAACTTGTTAAAACATATAAATATGAAGATAAAAAAGACAATATTATAAATCATATTAACGATTTCTATCAAAAAAGTTGTATGGAGTATTTGATCGAAAAAAGACAAATTGGATTAACTGCCAAAATGACACAATTAATATTGAATTCGGCACCCAAAGAATTTAATGTTAAATATCAATATATAGATCCAAAAAATAAATGTAAATACCTAATAACTAATAACGAAATACTCATTCCCGTATATCTATCAGGTTCCTTATACGATGTTACTATTATTAAAAATATCACGAAATATATATATGACTACGATAAAACACTCAAATTTTTAGAAGATGTTTTAAAAACAACGAATCAAAAAATTCCCCTAAAACAAATAGGAATCTATACACAAAAAAAACAGACTGACGGAGAACTTATGATGAATGGTATAATGACAAATGGATATTATTTAGTTCCAATTATACCCCAAAAAATAAATAATGAATTAGTAAGTAACAAGAATTTATTAATCGAACCCAATCCTCAAATCGAAGAAATTGATAAAGCTATCGAAAATGAAGGTGTAGCCAATGAAATAGATAAACGTATAGAAACCATTGGCATGTGGAAATATCATACAGAAAGTTACGAACTATTTAGATTAGAGTTCAGTCATTACATAAATGAAACTGAAAACATTTCCCAACGCAATAAACTATTAGATATCATAAAGGATACTATATCTCGGGATGAAAAAATACGTAAAATAAAATTATTTTTATACAAACTAATTGATAATGATTTGTATCAAAAATATAAAACCATTGCCACCAATATTCAAACTGGAGGCAAATTTATACATATATCAGATAAAATGCCAGATACAAATAAATACACAATAGATAATGAAAGATCAATTTGTAGTGAAAATGTAACAAAAGATGCATGTACTAAACACGTTCATTGTAAATGGACATATTCAACGTGTCTATTTATTTCCACCGTTGATAATTTAATTAATATGATCAACAAGCTTAGTGATGAACTTGCATCAAACGAAATAAAAGGATATGAAATTATGAATATCGAAAATTATTTTGTAAGTGATATTCGCAGTTATGATGTATTTAAAGAACGACCAGGACAACATATAGTTAAAAGTACTGGCGCCAATTCCCAAAAAGTACTTAATGAAATTTTCGGAAAGGATATGCATCTCTACAAAAAGAAAAGATCCAAATTAATAGAAATAAGTTATGTACAATTAAATCAAGAAAATCCAATGAATGATATGAAAATATTCTATTCCCAGAAAATTATTGATAATATCGCATTATTTAGAGGATACGCAAATGCATATTACTGGCTAAAAAATAAATATACTGATATACAGGCTAGAAATTTAGGATATTATCATCCAATACAATATGATCTAGCAACATACTTTAGAGGATTAGTAATTGACTGGTTGCTAAAACCTATAAACAGGAAAAAAATTCCAGATAATATAAAAAGTTATGTAAAGTTCATAAAATCTTTTGATGATGGTATCGAATTATTTTTAACTAAACTTATAAAAAATATTCAAAGTAATTCCAGCTATATATTTGAATTATATGTACTCAATCAAATTAATCAAATACCAATTGTTGTTTATGATGAATATAATGTAATCATGTATATTTTTGATAATGAATTCATATACATAAGCACAAAAGAAAACGATAAAAAACATGATAAATATCTAAATAATCCGAATTATATTAACTTAAAATTTATATTGAAAAGCGAACATGATATAATCGTCAATAAACTTGAAGTAATTTACTATAAACCCATATAAAAATTTTCACATATGAATATTATATGGACGACGACATACTTAATAAATTGAAAACAAAATCGACCGGCGGATTCCCACCTATATATATATGCAGTAAACAATCAAAAAAACAAAAGATAGATACCAATAAATATTTTACATATAATCAAAATCAAAATTTAATACACTTAGAAGACCTTTTGAAAATAAAAAAAAAAGAAATTAAACCATTTATTGAATTGTAACTATTTTTTATCAAAAAATAATTAGTGTAGATGAAAAAATTTTATGTTTATATTATATTTATAAAGTAAACATGAGTAATTTTCAAATATTTATAAAAGATGCCCTAGAAAAATATGATAAAAATACAGAAATGTACTATAATGATATATTTAAAGATGCATATTATGA
>Ga0209343_10001752_pt1 | contig 28871 bp, 28 predicted proteins | sample RifCSPlowO2_02_FD_184026 | JGI IMG/M metagenome (GOLD analysis project Ga0209343, IMG submission 184026) | Groundwater microbial communities from Rifle, Colorado - Rifle CSP2_plank lowO2_0.2 (SPAdes) (version 2) | ecosystem: Environmental > Aquatic > Deep subsurface > Groundwater | place... | reverse complement strand
TCCCACGATCAAGAGCGGACAGGATATGCGCCCGATTGACTTCTCGTGCATGGCGTAAACCCTTTGCACGATATGATTCGATCAACTCGCGATCCTCGTCAGTAAGATGCAGTTCGGTCTGTCGCATTGCAAGCTCCTCGTCGTAGGGTGGGCATGCGACAGTATAATATGTTTCGTTATTTATGTGTTTATATACTAGTAGTTTCATCAGAGGGTTGGGGAGAGGGAGCGGTCAAAAACAAAACCGCCGGGGGTTGCCCGGCAGCAAGTTACCTTCTTTTGCGTCGCCAAAAGAAGGTAACCGAAGACAACGAAGTTGCAGTGCAGGCTCACATGCGCAGCATGTTATGCCCCCGGTTTGCCGCCGCTGCGCGGTGCCCTGCGTTGTTGGCTACGACATAACCAGAAGGTTATGCGGAATCGTCCGATACCGACAACACAATATATGAACGGTGAAGATTCGATTTTGTTCAAGGCAGAATGCGAGTAACCTGCCACTCGTGCGAGCGATAAGTAAGGATTTTACGGGAGCATTCAAATTGGAAAAAAACCCTGGGGCGCTTAGCTTTGAGATAAAGAATCTAACCTTAGCTAACGAAATGCTCGACTTTCAAAACGAAGAGAAGGAAAAGCGTGCCGACGAGTTAGCCATCGCCAATAAAGAGCTCGCCTTTCAAAACGAAGAGAAGGGCAAGCTTGCTGCTGAGCTAGCCGGGCAGCTCTCTCAATTGAAGGCATTACACGCTGAGCTTCTGTTATCCAACATGGAACTGAAACTGGTGCAGAGTCAGTTGCTGCAATCAGAAAAGATGTCGGCCATCGGGCTGTTGGCAGCAGGTATAGCTCACGAAATCAACAACCCCGTCGGTTACGTGAACTCCAACATCGGCACACTGGAAAAGTATTTGGATAACATTTTCATCTTAATCGGTAAATATGAGGCTGCTGTGCAACAGTTGAAAACCGACAATTCTTTAATGATGGATCTTCAGCAGTTCAAAAAGCAGATGGATTTAAATTACATCCGCGATGATACGAAATCGCTGATTGCCGAATCGCAACAAGGATTAGAACGGGTAAAGAAAATCGTATTAGACTTGAAGGGATTTTCGCACGCAGAGACTGTAGATGAGTGGGTTTGGGCTGATGTGCAGCAAGGACTGGAATCAACGCTGAACGTGATATGGAACGAGTTGAAATACAAGTGCGAAGTGGTCAAGGAGTATGGCAACCCGCCGAAAATATCCTGCCTGCCTTCACAACTCAATCAGGTGTTCATGAATCTACTGATAAACGCTGCCCAAGCCATCGAAGTTTTCGGCACAATCATACTTCGCACTAGACATGAGGGCGATAGGATATGTGTAGAGGTGAGCGATACGGGCAGCGGTATTCCGCCTGAAATCATCCCCAAACTGTTCGATCCGTTCTTCACTACCAAGCCGGTGGGTAAAGGTACAGGGCTGGGACTCTCAGTATCGTTCGGCATCGTAGAGAAACATCACGGCAAAATCGAAGTGCAAAGTGAAGTCGGCAAAGGAACAACTTTTAGGGTCTGGCTGCCAATAAAGCAACCCGAAGTCAGAAAAACTGCATGACAGAAAATTGTCTTCGCAAGGAGGTAATTCATCAACACCAATGAATGTCAGCTATCTGGAAATTTGACAGGCAGCTCATAGGCCGATGAGGTTACGGTTGGGGTACACAGCCTGAACTTCCGCTTCGGGTCGTAGCAACTCGCGAACGTCTGCAAAAGGGTGGGCAACTTGTTGCCCACCTGATTTTCGGTTTTGGTTTTTCGCTTTACCTTCCCTGAGCGCCGCCAAGCGGAGGCCGGTTTTATTTATGACCAGAACGCACAATTCTTGTAACGTATTGATATATTTTATGTTCTTATTTAAGTTAAAAACGTCCAGATGAAAAATTGGTTGAATCGTGCTCTTGTTTTGTTGAGTGGGAGCCTGGAATCACTCCGGCGCGAGCTAAATGAGTTGGATTGGAAAGATTCCCTGTCTTCTGACAAGAAACGCTTGGCACGTCTGAAAATGCCGGAGAAACGCAGCTCAATGGTGTCTGCACTTTTGCAGGAAGCCACTGATCGCAAGCTCATCAAACCGGCAAATCCGGAAAATAAATCCAGGAAATTTGCGGAGCACGTGCCGTTTTGGGCTTGACTCTGCTCTGGGTGAATGAGGGTGTTTACGTTGGATAATATTTCCTTGATGAAGGGGCGAAATGGAAATTATCTCTTCCATATCTGAATTGCGCCAGCGCCTATGCGGCGAAATTAGTATCGCCTTCGTCCCAACGATGGGCAACCTGCACGAAGGTCATCTAAACCTAGTGAAACTGGCGCGCGAGCATGGCAACTGCGTAGTGGCGAGCATCTTCGTCAATCCGCTGCAATTCGGGCCGAGCGAGGATTTCGACCGCTATCCGCGTACGCTGGAGGCGGACTGCGCCCAGTTGCAAGGCCTCGCGGATTTGGTGTTCGCGCCTGCGGTGGATGAAATGTATCCGCTGCGGCAAACCGTGTTTGTCGATCCGCCGCCGGTTGCCAACGAGTTGTGCGGCGCGTCCCGCCCCGGGCATTTCCGCGGCATGGCGACCGTGGTGCTGAAGCTGCTCAATATCGTGCAGCCGCAGGTCGCCGTGTTCGGCAAGAAGGATTACCAGCAACTGCACATCATTCGCCGCATGGTTGCTGAATTGAACCTGCCAGTGCGTATTGTCGGCGGCGAAACGGTGCGCGCGGCGGACGGCCTGGCGCTGAGTTCGCGCAACCAGTACCTGAGCGACAGCGAGCGCGGCGAGGCGGTTTTCCTGTATCGGACGCTGCAAGAGATGAAGCAGGCCATCCTGCATGGCGAGCGCGATTTTGAACGATTGCAGCAAGGGGCGGTCGAAGCCCTTGCCGCGAGGGGATGGCTGCCGGATTACGTGGCGGTGCGCAGCCAGTCCGATTTGCAGCCGGCCAGCCCCGCACAAGGCAGCACGGCGCAGCGCGAGTTGGCGATCCTGGCGGCGGCCAGGCTGGGCAATACCCGATTGCTGGACAATGTCGAGGTTTGTCTCGTTGATTGAATGCTATATAATCCGCGCCCTGTTCGAAAGGGAAGTACCTCATGCAAAGAATCATGCTTAAAGCCAAGTTGCACCGGGTGCGCGTCACGCACTCCGAGTTGCATTACGAAGGCTCCTGCGCGATCGACGACGATTTGCTGGATGCCGCCGATATCAGGGAATATCAGCAGATCGACATTTACAACGTCACCAACGGCGAGCGTTTCACTACCTATGCGATTCGCGCGCAACGCGGTTCCGGCGTGATTTCCGTGAACGGGGCGGCCGCGCACAAGGCCAATCCGGGCGATATTTTGATCATCGCCACCTATGCCATGTACACCGAACTGGAACTGCAAAAATTCCATCCGCAACTCGTCTATGTGGACGAGCACAACCGCATCCTCGCGCAACGCGACCGGATTGCCGTCCAGGCGGCCTGACGCGAAAAACTGTTCTTGTAGAGACCGGATGGCGCCCGACCTTGAGTCAAGGGGCGGTCAGATCGAGCGCGCCAAGTTTGCCGCGCCAAGCGACGCTTTTGGACAGATAGCTCATGCGCAATGCCTCGGCGAATTCGACAGCTGGAACGGGTTTGCTGAAATAATACCCCTGCACCACGTCGCATTAATGCAAACGGAGGAGCGTCAGTTGCTCCGCAGTTTCCACGCCTTCGGCAATGGTCTTGAGATTGAGCTCTTGCGCCATGTTGATGATGGCAGTGGCGATTGCCGCATCATCAGGATTGGTCGTAATGATTGTTATTGGTTGCCGGGAATTGCCGACAAGCTACCCGCAATTTTGCAAAGCTTACAATAAACCGCCGTGCTCGCTTCTTCATGTCGCGCGCGCTTCTTCATTGACCGTTCTTTTGTTCGCGGGTAGGATTGCGCACCTTAAAATACTCGGAGTGAATTACAGTGCGTCGCAAACTGGTTGCCGGTAATTGGAAAATGTACGGTACGCTGGCGGGGAACGCCGATTTGCTCGATGCCGTGCGTAGCGGGATGGAGCAGGCCAGGAACGTCGATTGTGCGGTTTGCGTGCCATTCCCCTATTTGCCTCAGGCGCAGCAAAAGCTGTCCGGCAGCGGCGTGAAATGGGGTGCGCAGAATGTGCACCAGATGGACAAGGGCGCCTATACCGGCGAGGTGTCTGCCGCGATGTTGCGCGACTTCGGTTGCAGCTATGTGATTGTCGGGCATTCGGAGCGGCGCGCTTACTTTGGCGAGAGCAGCCACCTGGTGGCCGAGAAATTCCTGGCGGCGCAGCGGGCCGGGTTGATTCCCATCCTGTGTGTGGGCGAGACTCTGGAGCAGCGCGAAAACGGCGCTACCGAAAACGTGGTTGCCGGGCAACTGGATGCGCTGATAGATCTGGGCGGTGTGCAGGCGCTACGCGATGCGGTGGTGGCCTACGAACCGGTATGGGCGATCGGCACCGGCAAGACGGCGACTTCCGCTCAGGCGCAGGCGGTGCACACCTTTATCCGCCAGCGAATTGCATCACATGATGGCCAAACCGCTGCCGAGTTGTGTATACTCTACGGCGGCAGCGTGAAGGCGAACAATGCGCCCGAGCTGTTTGCGATGCCGGATATTGACGGCGGACTGATCGGTGGGGCTTCCCTGGTGGCTGATGATTTTCTGGCGATTTGCCGCGCGGGTGCCCGGACATAAGGTTGTTCGTCCCGGCCGGGCTTGATTTTGTTTATTGGTGTAGTGCGTAAGGGAGCTGGGTGTGGAAACATTGGTTTGGGTAGTACATCTTTTAACGGCTGTGGTGTTGATCGGTTTGGTGCTGATGCAGCATGGCAAGGGGGCCGATATGGGCGCCGCATTCGGGACCGGGTCTGCCGGCAGCCTGTTCGGCTCCAGCGGCTCCGCGAATTTTCTCAGTCGCAGCACGGCGGTGGCTGCGGCATTGTTTTTTGTTACCAGCCTGTCGCTGACTTATATTTATTCGCACCCCGCGCAGCAGCAGGGGGTGATGGATAAGGTGAACCCGGTTGCCGCTCCGGCAACTCCTGCGGCACCTGCAGCCAATACCGCCGACGACTCTAAGTCCAGGGATATTCCGAAATAATTTTTGCCCAAAGAAGTTTTATAGTACATTGCCGATGTGGTGAAATTGGTAGACACGCTATCTTGAGGGGGTAGTGGCGCAAGCCGTAGCAGTTCGAGTCTGCTCATCGGCACCAGATAAAGATAAGCGGGCGCTCCGACGCCCGCAAAATATACGTTTAATAGCGATTCCGGGCGAACCGGTGAGCTGCAACAAACGGAGGGGAGAAGCTCAATGTTGGAAAATTATTTTCCGGTGCTGCTGTTTGTCTGCGTCGGCATCGCTATGGGCGTAGCCCCTGTCGTGCTGGGCAAGCTGGTATCGCCCAATCGCCCCGACAGCAAGAAAAACTCCCCATACGAATGCGGTTTTGAGGCTTTTGAGGATGCGCGCATGAAGTTCGACGTGCGCTATTACCTCGTCGCCATCCTGTTCATCCTGTTCGACCTCGAAATCGCTTTTCTCTTTCCTTGGGCCATCGTGCTCAAAGAGATCGGCACCTTCGGTTTTGTTTCCATGATGATTTTCCTTGCCATCCTGGTGGTTGGCTTTGTCTACGAGTGGATGAAGGGAGCCCTGGAATGGGAATAGAAGGAATCCTGGAAAAAAGCGTTATCACCACGACGCTCGACACCATCATCAATTACACCCGCACCGGATCGCTGTGGCCGATGACTTTCGGCCTGGCGTGCTGCGCGGTGGAAATGATGCATGCCGGCGCGGCGCGTTACGACCTCGACCGCTTCGGCGTGGTGTTTCGCCCCAGCCCGCGCCAGTCTGACGTGATGGTGGTGGCGGGGACGCTGTGCAACAAGATGGCGCCGGCGCTGCGTAAGGTGTATGACCAGATGGCCGAACCGCGCTGGGTAATCTCGATGGGTTCATGCGCGAACGGCGGCGGCTATTACCACTATTCCTACTCGGTGGTGCGCGGTTGCGACCGCATCGTGCCCGTGGATGTGTACGTGCCGGGTTGCCCGCCGACGGCAGAAGCGCTGCTGTATGGCGTCATCCAGCTGCAGGACAAGATCAAACGAACCAACACCATTGCTCGCTAAGGTAAATTATGGCTGCTGATTTGAGTGCGTTGCGTACCGGCCTGACGGATTTGCTTGGCGACAGGCTGGCCGGTATGGATGAAAAGCTGGGCGAGTTGACCGTGGTGGTCAAGGCCGCCGGGATGCTGGATGCGCTTGTGCGCCTGCGCGATACTGCGGGCTTCGAGCAGATGATCGACCTGTGCGGTGTGGATTACTCCACCTATGGCGACGGCGCATGGGAGGGCAATCGTTTTGCGGTGGTTTATCACCTGTTGTCGGTAAAACATAACGTGCGCCTGCGGGTGCGCATCTTTGCTGAGGACGACGATTTCCCGGTGCTGGATTCCGTTGCGGATATTTGGCCGTGCGCCAACTGGTACGAGCGCGAGGCCTTCGACCTGTATGGCATCGTGTTCACCGGACACCCAGACTTGCGCCGCATTCTGACCGACTACGGGTTTGTCGGCAATCCGTTCCGCAAGGATTTTCCGCTGTCGGGACATGTGGAAATGCGTTACGACCCCGAGCAGCAGCGCGTCGTGTATCAGCCGGTGTCGATCGAGCCGCGCGAAGTGACGACGCGCATCGTGCGCGAAGAAAATTACGGTCGCGGTTGAGGTTAAAACAGTGGAGGGATAGTGAAATGTGAAACGTGAAATGTGAAACAACCCGGTGCATACCGCCACGTTTCACGTTTCACTTTTCACCTTTCACGGTTAAAGAGTTATGGCAGAAATAAAAAATTACACCATGAACTTTGGGCCGCAGCACCCCTCGGCGCACGGCGTGTTGCGCCTGGTGCTGGAGCTGGACGGCGAAGTCATCGAGCGTGCCGACCCGCACATCGGGCTGCTGCATCGCGCCACCGAGAAGCTGGCCGAAAACAAGACCTATCTGCAATGCTTGCCCTACATGGACCGGCTCGATTACGTCTCGATGCTGAGCAACGAGCATGCTTATGTGATGGCGGTCGAGAAACTGGCGGGCATCGAGGTGCCGTTGCGCGCGCAATATATTCGCGTGATGTTTGACGAAATTACCCGCATCCTCAACCACCTGTTATGGCTGGGCGCGCACGGGCTGGATATCGGCGCGATGACCGTGTTCCTGTATTGTTTTCGCGAGCGCGAAGATTTGATGGATGCGTATGAGGCGGTATCCGGCGCGCGCATGCACGCGGCCTATTACCGGCCGGGCGGCGTGTACCGCGACTTGCCGGACACCATGCCGCAATACCAGGCATCGAAAATCCACAACGCCGCAGCGGTAAAGAAGCTCAACGAGAACCGCCAGGGCTCGCTGCTCGATTTCCTGGAAGATTTCACCAATCGTTTTCCTGCCTACGTGGATGAATACGAAACCCTGTTGACCGACAACCGCATCTGGAAGCAGCGCACCGTCGGCATCGGCGTGGTCACGCCGGAACGCGCCCTGGCGCTGGGCTTCACCGGACCGATGCTGCGCGGGTCGGGGATCGAATGGGATCTGCGCAAGAAGCAGCCCTATGAAGTCTATGACCGCCTCGACTTCGATATTCCGGTCGGCACCAATGGCGATTCCTACGACCGCTATCTGGTGCGCGTCGAGGAGCTGCGCCAGTCCAACCGCATCGTCAAACAATGCATCGAATGGCTGCGCAATAACCCCGGCCCGGTGATGACGGAAAACCTGAAGTTTGCGCCGCCAAAACGCGAGGCGATGAAGCAGAACATGGAGGAGTTGATCCATCACTTCAAGCTGTTCAGCGAAGGGATGCACATGCCGGCTGGCGAGGCTTATGCTGCGGTGGAACACCCCAAGGGCGAGTTCGGCATTTACCTGATTTCCGACGGTGCGAACAAGCCTTACCGCATGAAGATACGCGCGCCCGGTTTTGCGCATATGGCGGCGCTGGACGAAATGGCGCGCGGCCACATGATTGCGGACGTGGTGACCATTATAGGCACGCAGGACATCGTTTTTGGCGAGGTAGACCGCTAATGTTATCCGAACAAATACAGGTAAAGATCAACCGCGAGTTGAAGAAATACCCGGCAGACCAGAAACAATCTGCGGTGATGGCCGCGTTGCGTTTCGTGCAGGACGAAAAGGGCTGGATTGCCACAGATGACATGGCGGATGTTGCGGCTTACCTCGGCATGCCGAAAATGGCGGTGTACGAAGTGGCGACTTTCTATCACATGTATAACCTCAAGCCTATGGGCAGGCACACCATCACCGTGTGCACCAACCTGTCCTGCACCTTGTGCGGCGCGGGCGATACCGTGGCCTATCTGCGGGAGAAACTGGGCATCGGCCTGGGCGAGGTGACGGCGGACGGAAAGTACGGTTTGCGCGAAGGCGAATGCATGGGGGCATGCAAGGATGCGCCGTTGTTTACCGTGAACAACAAGAAACTTTGCGATCGTCTGAGCAAAGAGAAGATCGATAAAATTTTGGCGGAACTGGATAAATCATGAGAGGGCCGGTCATTCTCACCACGATGGATTTCGACCAGCCCTGGACGCTGGAGAACTATCTCAAGGTCGGCGGCTACCAGGCATTGCGCAAGGTGTTGACCGAGAAAGTGACCTCTGAGGCGATCATTTCCGAGGTCAAGCTGTCGGCGCTGCGCGGGCGTGGCGGCGCGGGTTTCCCGACCGGCTTGAAGTGGAGCTTCATGCCCAAGGACTACAAGGGCGACAAGTACATCGTCTGCAATACCGACGAGGGCGAGCCGGGCACCTGCAAGGACTGGGACATCCTGCGCTACAACCCGCACCTGCTCATCGAGGGTATGGCGATCGCCGCCTATGCGATGGGGGTCAAGACCGGCTACAACTACGTGCATGGCGAAATTTTTGAAGCCTACGAACGCATGGAAGAAGCCTGCGAAATCGCGCGTGCCGCCGGCTACCTGGGCGATAAAATTCTGGGCACGGATTTTTGTTTCGACCTGCACAACCATCTGGGCTATGGCGCCTATGTCTGCGGCGAGGAAACCGCCCTGCTGGAATCCATCGAAGGAAAGAAAGGTCAGCCGCGCTATAAACCGCCATTCCCTGCCAGTTTTGGCCTGTACGGCAAACCGACCACCATCAATAACACCGAAACCTTTGCCAGTATCCCTTACATCATCCGCGAGGGCGGGCAGAAATTCCTGGAGCTGGGCAAGCCCAACAACGGCGGCACCAAGCTGTTTTCCGTGTCCGGCCATGTGAACAATCCCGGCAATTTCGAAGTGCCGATGGGCACGCCGTTCGGCGATCTGCTGAAAATGGCGGGCGGGGTGCGCGATGGGCACACGCTCAAGGCGGTGATCCCGGGCGGCTCGTCGATGCCGGTGCTGCCCGCCGAAATCATGATGGGTCTGACCATGGACTATGACTCCATTCAAAAAGCCGGTTCCGGTCTCGGCAGCGGCGCGGTGATCGTGATGGACGAGACGACCTGCATGGTGCGCACGCTGGAGCGCCTGTCGTATTTTTATTACGAGGAATCCTGCGGGCAATGCACGCCATGCCGCGAAGGCGCCGGCTGGCTGTATCGCATCGTGCATCGCATCGAACAAGGCGAGGGGCGCAAGGAAGACCTGGATCTGCTGTTGAGCGTGGGCGAGAACCTTGCCGGACGCACCATTTGCGCCCTGGGCGAGGCGGCAGTCTGGCCAGTGCAGGGGATGCTCAGGCATTTCCGCAGCGAATTTGAATATCACATCGAACACAAGCGTTGCTTGGTGTAAGGCTGACGGGTTAGGTGAGCAATGATCAACATCGAAATTGACGGCAAGCTGGTTGAGACCGAGCGCGGTTCCACCGTGATGGATGCGGCGCGCAAGGCGGGAATTCATATTCCGCATTTCTGCTACCACAAGAAACTGTCCATCGCGGCCAACTGCCGCATGTGCCTGGTCGAAGTGGAAAAGGCCCCCAAGCCGCTGCCCGCGTGTGCGACGCCCGCCACCGACGGCATGAAGGTAAAGACCCATTCCGAGCTGGCGGTCAAGGCGCAAAAGGGCGTGATGGAATTTCTGCTGATCAACCATCCGCTGGATTGCCCGATTTGCGACCAGGGCGGCGAATGCCAGTTGCAGGACGTGGCGATGGGTTATGGCCCGACGGCATCGCGCTACGTGGAAGAAAAGCGCGTCGTCATGTACAAGGAGATCGGCGAACTGATTTCCACCAGAGAAATGAGCCGCTGCATCCAGTGCACGCGCTGCGTGCGTTTCGGGCAGGAAATCGCCGGCATGATGGAACTGGGCATGGCGTTCCGCGGCGAGCATTCCGAGATCATGAGTTTCGTGGATTGCTCGGTGGATTCCGAGTTGTCGGGCAACATGATCGACCTGTGCCCGGTCGGCGCGTTGACCAGCAAGCCGTTCCGCTACAAAGCGCGCAGCTGGGAATTGTCGCGGCGCAAGTCGGTCAGCCCGCACGACGGCCTGGGCTCCAACCTGGCGGTGCATGTGAAGAACAACAAGGTGATGCGCGTAACCCCGATCGAAAACGAGGCCGTCAACGAATGCTGGATTTCAGACAAAGATCGCTTCAGCTATGAAGGGCTCAATTCAACGGAACGTTTGACCAAGCCAATGCTCAAGCAGGACGGCAAGTGGGTCGAGGTCGAATGGCAAGTCGCGCTGGAATATGTGGCGAAAGGCCTGCACCAGATCGCCTGCGGTGCCGGAGCAGACCAGATCGGCGCGCTGGCGACGCCGCACAGTACGCTGGAAGAACTTTATCTATTGCAGAAATTGATGCGCGGGATGGGCAGCGGCAACGTGGATTTCCGCCTGCGCCAGTCCGATTTCAGCGCGGACAACCCCCCTCAATCCCCCCTTATCAGGGGGGAGGCGGATGCTCCTCCCCTGACAAGGGGAGGTCGGGAGGGGTTTGGTGTTCCGTGGCTGGGTATGCCGGTCGCCGACATCAACACCCGCGACCGTCTGCTGATCGTCGGCAGTTTCCTGCGCAAGGATCACCCGTTGCTGGCGCAGCGCGTGCGCCAGGCGGTCAAAAAAGGTGCGCAGGCCAATATCGTCCACTCGAGCGACGACGACCTGCTGATGCCGGTCGCCAACAAGGCCATCGTCGCGCCTGGCGATTTGCTGAACCAATTGGCGCAAATCCTCAAGGCGCTGGCCGCAGAAAAACAGGCCGCGCCGGACGCATCCGTGCAGGGCGTCGAAGCGGGCAGCACCGCTGCCGCCATCGCCAGTAGCCTGGCAAGCGGAGAGCGCGTTGCGGTATTGCTCGGCAATTTCGCGCAGCAGCATCCGCAGGCGGCGCAGCTTGCCGCACTGGCGGAAAAGATTGCCGCATTGTGCGGCGCGAGCTTCGGCTTTCTCGGCGAGGCGGCGAACAGCGTCGGCGGCCATCTCGCCGGTGCGGTGCCCGGCGCGCAGGGCATGAATGCCGCGCAGATGGTGGCATCGCCGCGCAAGGCGTATATCCTGCTGAACGCCGAACCGGAATTGGACATGCACGACCCGCAACAGGCGATGGCGGCGATGTACGCCGCAGATATGGTGGTGGCCTTGTCCCCTTGGAAACACCATGCAGCCGATTATGCCGACGTGCTGCTGCCGATTGCGCCGTTTACCGAAACTTCCGGCACGTTTGTCAACACCGAGGGGCGCGTGCAAAGTTTCAAGGGCACGGCCAAGCCGCTCGGCGAAGCGCGCCCGGCTTGGAAGGTGCTGCGCGTATTGGGCAATCTGCTCGAGGTGCAGGGTTTCGATTACGATACCAGCGAGGCGGTGCGTGATGAAGCGCTGTCCGGCCAGAATGTGGCCGATAAGCTGAATAATCATATCGAAGGCGTTGCACTGCAATCCCCCCCAGCCCCCCTTTTGCCTGCGGAAGGGTCGCTGCGTAGCAGCGGGGCACCCACCGGCGTACCCCCTGCGGGTGAAAGGGGGGAGGCGAAGCCGGGGGGATTTCAGCGCGTGGCCGATGTGCCGATCTATTCGACCGATGCGCTGGTGCGCCGCGCCGCCTCGCTGCAGAAGACCCGCGATGCCGCAACGCCATGCGTGACGATACGCGGTGGCGAGTTGCTGAAACTGGGCGTAAAACCCGGCGATACCGTCAGGGTGAGCCAGGGCAGCGCAACAATACGTCTGGCTGTTCAGGCTGATGACACCCTGCCTGCCGGTGTTGCGCGGGTGGCGGCAGGCCATCCGGCGACCGCGGAACTGGGTGCGATGTTTGGAACGATCACTGTGGAGCGCGCATGATGGAATTGCTGCAAATGCTGCAACAGGCAGGGCAAGACCTGCTCGGCCCCGCTTGGCTGCCGGTCTGGACGCTGGTGAAAATACTGGTCATCGTGCTGCCCATCATGGGGTCGGTTGCCTATCTGACGCTGGCGGAACGCAAAGTCATCGGTTTTATGCAGATTCGCATCGGCCCGAACCGCGTCGGCCCTTATGGCCTGCTGCAACCGCTCGCCGATGGCATCAAGCTGTTGTTCAAGGAAATCATCATTCCGGACAACTCGAATAAATTCCTGTTTATACTGGCGCCGATCATGGCGCTTGCCCCGTCGCTGGCGGCGTGGGCGGTGGTGCCGTTCGGCGAGGGGATGGCGCTGGCCGATCTCAACGCCGGGCTGCTGTACCTTCTGGCAATGACCTCGCTGGCGGTGTACGGAATCATCATTGCCGGCTGGGCGTCCAACTCCAAGTACGCATTCCTCGGCGCGGTGCGTTCCGCCGCGCAGATTGTGTCGTACGAGATTGCGATGGGTTTCGCGCTGGTATGCGTGCTGCTGGCTTCGCAAAGCATGAACCTGGGCGACATCGTGCGCGGACAGCAAAGCGGCGCCGGGTTGTTCGGCTGGTATTTCTTACCGCTGTTCCCGATGTTTCTGGTATACCTGATTTCCGGCGTCGCGGAAACCAACCGTGCGCCGTTCGACATGGCCGAGGGCGAATCGGAAATTGTCGCGGGCTTCCATGTGGAATACTCCGGCATGGCGTTCGCGCTGTTCTTCCTGGCCGAATACGCCAACATGATCCTGATCGCCTTCCTCACTTCGATCATGTTCCTGGGCGGATGGTTGTCGCCGCTGCCGTTCCTGCCGGACAGTTTCATCTGGCTGCTGGGCAAGGTTTCCTTCATCCTGTTCCTGTTCCTGTGGTTCCGTGCGACCTTCCCGCGCTATCGCTATGACCAGTTGATGCGCTTGGGCTGGAAGGTGTTCATTCCGCTCACCATTGTCTGGGTGGTGGTGGTTGCCGCGTGGATGCAAACCCCCTTGTGGTTTTGGTAGAGGCGCAATTTATCGCGCCCATACAAGGATATAAAAATGCAAATGATCAAGAACTTCTTCAAGACCTTCCTGCTCTACGAGCTGGTCAAGGGCATGGCGTTGACCGGGCGGTATTTTTTCGCACGCAAGATCACCGTACAGTACCCCGAAGAAAAAACCCCGCAAAGTTTCCGTTTCCGCGGCCTGCATGCGCAACGCCGCTACACCAACGGCGAGGAGCGATGCATCGGCTGCAAACTGTGCGAGGCGGTGTGCCCGGCTTTGGCGATCAAGATCGAGGTGGCGGAACGCGAGGACGGCACGCGCCGCACCACGCAATACGACATCGACCTGTACAAATGCATCTTTTGCGGGTTTTGCGAAGAGTCCTGCCCGGTGGATGCGATTGTCGAAACCCGCGTGCTCGAATACCACGGCGAAAAACCCGGCGATTTGTATTACACCAAGCAGATGCTGCTGGCGAACGGCGATAAATATGAAGAGCAAATCGCCAGGGACCGTGCCGCGGATGCTAAATACAGATAAGGGATTAAGAGGGAAGGGGGAAGGGTGAGAAGCGAAAAACATAAAGCGGCGCGAGGGTTTTACCCTTCCCCCTTCTACCTTCTCCCTTCTCCGAAATTTTAAAGGGTTTATTGATGATGAATTTCGAGACCATTGTTTTTTATGTGTTTGCCGCACTGACCGTGTTCGCGGCTTTGCGCGTGATTACCGCGCGCAACCCCGTGCATGCCGTGCTGTTCCTAGTGCTGGCGTTCATCAGCTCGTCCGGCATCTGGCTGTTGCTGGAAGCGGAGTTCCTCGCCATCACGCTGGTGCTGGTGTATGTCGGCGCGGTGATGGTGCTGTTCCTGTTTGTGGTGATGATGCTGGACATCAATCTGGTGCGGCTGCGCGAGGACTTCTGGCGCTGGTTGCCGTTTGGTCTGGCCCTGGCCGGATTGATGGTGTTCCAGATGGTTTGGGTGCTGGGCTCGCCCGCAACGTCGGCAGGCAAAACGGCCGTCAGACATGCGGCGGATTACAGTAATACCAAGGAGCTGGGCAGGCTGATTTACACCGATTACGTGTATCCGTTCGAGATCGCCGCAGTATTGCTGTTGGTGGCGATGGTGGCGGCGATCGCGCTGACGCTGCGCCGCCGTAAGGATTCCAAGTCGCAGGTGGTGGCCGAGCAGGTGGCGGTCAAGAAATCGGATCGTTTGCGCATCGTGAAGATGCGGGCCGAAAGCAGAGAGTAGGGAATGGGGAGTGGGGAGCTGGTTTCCCCACTTCCTGCCGAGGCGCGCAGCGCCGTTCCACTTTCTACTATCCAAGTTAAACAAGGGAGCGAGAAGAACAACATGTTGACCCTTTCACATTATCTGATATTCAGTGCCGTGCTGTTTGCCATCAGCGTGGTCGGTATTTTTCTGAACCGCAAAAACCTGATCGTGCTGCTGATGGCGATCGAGATGATGCTGCTCGCGGTGAACACCAATTTTGTTGCGTTTTCGCACTACCTGAACGATACCGCCGGGCAGGTCTTCGTATTCTTCATCATGACCGTGGCCGCGGCCGAAGCCGCCATCGGCCTGGCGATTCTGGTGGTGCTGTTCCGCAATCTGAACACCATCAACGTTGATGATCTCGACAGTTTGAAAGGTTGATCCGCATGAGCATGCAAAACCTCTATCTGTTAGTTCCGCTGGCGCCATTGTTCGGCGCGATTGCCGCAGGGCTGTTCGGCAAGAGCCTGGGGCGCGCCTGGTCGCACCGTATCACCATCGCGCTGGTGGCGGTTTCGTTCTTTGCATCTCTGGCGATTTTCAACGACGTGCTGGCGGGCAATGTATTTAATGGCGCGGTATACACCTGGTTGACTTCCGGTGGCACCAGTTTCCAGGTAGGCTTCCTGATCGATAGGCTCACCGTCACGATGATGCTGGTGGTCACCTTCGTGTCGCTGATGGTGCATGTCTATACCATCGGCTACATGGCAGACGACGATGGCTACCAGCGCTTTTTCAGTTACATTTCGCTGTTCACCTTCTCTATGCTGATGCTGGTGATGGCCAACAATTTCATGCAGCTGTTCTTCGGCTGGGAGGCGGTTGGCCTAGTTTCCTACCTCTTGATCGGTTTCTGGTACAAGAAGGACACGGCGATCTACGCCAACCTCAAGGCATTCCTGGTGAACCGCGTCGGCGACTTCGGCTTCCTGCTCGGCATCGGGCTGGTGCTGATGGTGTTCGGCACGCTGGACTATGCGGCGGTGTTCGCCAACGCCGCGAGCCACGCCGATGATATGGCGCCGATCCCCGGCGTATCGTGGAACCTGATGAGCGCGATCTGCATCCTGCTGTTCATCGGTGCGATGGGCAAGTCGGCGCAGTTCCCGCTGCATGTTTGGCTGCCCGATTCGATGGAAGGCCCGACCCCGATCTCCGCGCTGATCCACGCTGCGACCATGGTGACTGCCGGGATCTTCATGGTGGCGCGCATGTCGCCGCTGTTCGAACTGTCCGATACCGCGCTGTCCTTCGTTATGGTGATCGGTGCGATCACCGCGCTGTTCATGGGCTTTCTCGGCATCATCCAGAACGACATCAAGCGCGTGGTGGCCTATTCGACCCTGTCGCAACTCGGCTACATGACCGTGGCGCTCGGCGCGTCGGCCTACTCGGTGGCGATCTTCCATCTGATGACCCACGCCTTCTTCAAGGCGCTGCTGTTCCTCGCCGCAGGTAGCGTAATCATCGCGATGCACCATAACCAGGACATCCGCTACATGGGCGGCCTGAGGAAATACATGCCGATCACCTGGATCACTTCGCTGATCGGCTCGTTGGCGTTGATCGGTACGCCGTTCTTCTCCGGTTTCTATTCCAAGGACAGCATCATCGAGGCGGTTGCGCTGTCGCATCTGCCCGGCTCCGGCTTCGCCTACTTCGCGGTGGTGGCCGGGGTGTTCGTCACTGCCTTCTATTCGTTCCGCATGTACTTCCTGGTATTCCACGGCAAGGAGCGCTATGACCAGGCGCCGCACGACGACCATCATTCGGCAGATGCAGGGCATGCTGCGCATGACGATCATGGACACGACGACCATGCTGCGGCGAGCGACGCGCATGACGATCACGGGCATCACGGCGGCAAGCCGCACGAAACGCCTTGGGTGGTGACGCTACCGCTGATCCTGCTGGCCATTCCTTCCGTGCTGATTGGCTACATCGCCATTGAGCCGATGCTGCACGGCGGCTATTTCGGCGACGCGATTTTCATTTCCGAGCATCACCCGGTGATGCATGAATTGAAGGCGGAATTCCACGGCGCCTTCGCGATGGCGCTGCATTCCCTGACCACGTTGCCGCTGTGGCTGGCGGTGGCCGGCGTGGCGAGCGCGGCGTTCTTCTACCTGAAACGCCCCGACATCCCGGCGCTGATCCAGAAAAAATTCCAGTTCATCTACACCTTGCTCGACAACAAGTATTACTTCGATCGCTTCAATGACTGGTTCTTTGCAGGCGGGGCGCGCGGCGCGAGCGGATTTTTGTGGAAGTTCGGTGACGTGAAACTGATCGACGGGTTGATGGTGAACGGCTCGGCCAAGCTGGTCGGGATGTTCTCCGGCGTGGTGCGTCAGCTCCAGTCAGGTTATATCTACCACTATGCATTTTCCATGATCATCGGCGTGTTCGTGCTGTTGAGTGTGCGGAACTGGTTTGAATAACCGGGGTTTGAATAAGGGATGACAGCATGATTTTTGGATTACCCATCATTAGCGTCGCAATCTGGCTACCGATCGTTTTCGGCATCCTGGTACTGGCCACAGGAGGCGACAAAAATGCCCCGCTGGCGCGCATCATCGCACTGGTCGGCTCGGTGCTCGGCTTTCTGGTGACGATTCCGCTCTACACCGGCTTTGCGCACGACACCTCGGAGATGCAGTTCGTCGAACTGCACAACTGGATCGCGCGCTTCAACATCCATTACCACCTCGGCGTGGACGGCATCTCGGTGTTGTTCATTCTGCTCACCGCATTTTTCACCCCGATCGTGGTGCTGGCCGGGTGGCAGGTGATCGAGAAGCGCGTCGCGCAATACATGGCGTCTTTCCTGATCATGTCCGGCATCATGATCGGCGTGTTCGCCGCGCTCGACGCGATCCTGTTCTACGTGTTCTGGGAAGCGATGCTGATCCCGATGTTCCTGATCATCGGCGTGTGGGGCGGACAGAACCGCGTGTATGCGGCGGTCAAGTTTTTCCTGTATACCCTGCTCGGCTCGCTGCTGATGCTGGTGGCGCTGATCTACCTGTACAACCAGTCCGGCGGCAGCTTCGCGATTCTCGATTTCCACAAGACCGCGATCCCGATGACCGCGCAGATCCTGATCTTCATCGCGTTCTTCTTCGCCTTCGCGGTGAAAGTGCCGATGTTTCCGGTGCATACCTGGTTGCCGGACGCGCACGTCGAGGCGCCGACCGGCGGCTCGGTGATCCTGGCGGCGATCATGTTGAAGGTGGGCGCCTACGGTTTCCTGCGTTTCTCCATGCCGATCGTGCCGGATGCCAGCCACCAGTTGGCCGGCGCGATGATCGCGCTGTCGCTGATCGCGGTAGTGTATATCGGCCTGGTGGCCTTGATGCAGAGCGACATGAAGAAACTGGTAGCGTATTCCTCGATTTCGCACATGGGTTTCGTCACGCTGGGCTTCTTCATCTTCAACGCGTACGGCATGGAAGGCGCGCTGCTGCAAATGATCTCGCACGGTTTCGTATCCGGCGCGCTGTTCCTGTGCATCGGTGTGCTGTACGACCGCATGCATTCGCGCAACATCGCCGATTACGGCGGCGTGGCCAACACCATGCCGGTGTTCGCCGCGTTCTTCATGCTGTTTGCGATGGCCAACAGCGGCCTGCCCGGCACCAGCGGCTTTGTCGGCGAATTCATGGTGATCCTCGGCGCGGTGAAGGCGAATTTCTGGTACGCCTTCGCGGCCGCAACCACGCTGATCTTCGGCGCGGCCTACACGCTGTGGATGTACAAGCGCGTGATTTTCGGCGCGGTGGCCAATCACCATGTTGCCGAACTGACCGACCTGACGCTGCGCGAAAAAGTAATCTTTGCAATCCTCGCGCTTACCGTCTTGGGCATGGGGCTGTATCCGCTGCCGTTCAGCGAAATCATGCATGTGTCGGTGAACGACCTGCTGGTGCATGTGGCGCGCTCCAAGCTGCCGTGAAGTGTAGGGCGGATGAGCGCAGCGTTAACCAATGACTTGGCAGTCGTTTTTTGACGGCCTAGCCAGATGGCCATGCAAAGTTATCCGCCATTTGGTGAATGCATACGGCGGAAGGCGCTACGCTTTTCCGCCCTACATGGAATTTTGAGGTGTATATGGATTTGATGACTAGTTTGATGCCAGCCAGCGCGGAAATTTTCCTGCTGATCATGACATGTGTGATCCTGATTGCGGATTTGCTGATCAAACAAAGCGACAGGCTGGCCACCTACGTACTGGTGCAATTCACCCTGCTGAGTTGCGCGCTGATTACCGTTGGCACACATGAAAACGGCGTGGTGTATGCCTTCAACAACATGTTTGTGGACGACCTGATGGCAGACGTACTGAAGCTGCTGACCTTCTTGGCGGTTTCGATGATGCTGGTATATTCGCGCCAGTATCTCATCGTGCGCGGCCTGTTCAGCGGCGAGTTCATGGTGCTGGCCCTGTTCGCCACGCTCGGCATGATGGTGATGATTTCAGCCAACCATTTCCTCACCCTGTATCTCGGGCTGGAAGTGCTGTCGTTGAGCCTGTACGCGATGGTTGCACTGCAGCGCGATTCCGCCGTCGCCACCGAGGCCGCGATGAAATACTTTATTCTCGGCGCGCTGGCGTCCGGCCTGTTGCTGTACGGCATGTCCATGCTGTACGGCGCGACCGGCTCGCTGGAGTTGGGCGCGGTGTCGAACGCGATCCAGTCCGGTGCGGCGGACAAGAATCTGCTGGTGTTCGGCCTGGTGTTCGTGGTCTCCGGCCTGGCCTTCAAGCTCGGCGTGGTGCCGTTCCATATGTGGGTGCCGGACGTGTACCACGGCGCGCCCACCGCGATGACCATGCTGATAGGTTCGGCGCCCAAACTTGCCGCCTTTGCTTTTGTCTCGCGCATCCTGGTGGAAGGCCTGCAACCGCTGGTGCAGCACTGGTCCGGCATGCTGATCATCCTTGCCGTTGCCTCGATGGCGCTCGGCAACTTCACCGCCATCGCGCAGACCAATCTCAAGCGCATGTTCGCCTATTCCACCATCGCGCATATGGGCTTCCTGCTGCTCGGCCTGTTGAGCGGCGGCATCGAAGGTTATGGGTCGGCGATGTTCTACGCCGTGGTGTACGTGCTGATGTCGCTAGGCGCGTTCGGCATGATCATGCTGTTGTCGCGCGAGGGCTTCGAGGCCGACAATCTCGACGACTTCAAGGGGCTCAACCAGCGCAGCCCGTGGCTCGCATTTCTGATGCTGCTGCTGATGTTCTCCATGGCGGGCGTCCCCCCCACCGTCGGCTTCTACGCCAAATTCTCGGTACTGAACGCCGTCATACAAGCCGGCCACCTCTGGCTCGCCGTGGTCGCGGTGCTGCTCTCGCTGATCGGCGCGTTCTACTACCTGCGCATCGTCAAGCTGATGTATTTCGATGCGCCGGAAAGCCATGCGCCGATTGCTGCCGGCTCGGACACCGTGCTGCTGATGAGCGTGAACGGCCTGGGCGTGTTGTTGCTCGGCCTGTTGCCCGGCGCACTGATGTCGGTTTGCGCCGTGTCGGTGCAGCAATCCCTGTTGTTGCATTAATGAGCACGTGGCGCAACCGAGCAAAAACTCCCGCTGCTGCGGGAGTTTTTGCTTGTGCGGGCGCATTACGTGGCAGAATACTGCCGTTCGTAAAATAGCGGGGGAGAAATGGAAGCGTATTGGATATGGTGGCTGGCGGCGCTGGTGCTGGTGATCGCCGAAATATCCAGCGGCACGTTCTATCTGATCGCCGTGGCATCCGGCCTGGCGGTTGCCGGGTTGGCCGCGTATCTGGGCATGGCGTGGAGCGGGCAGGCTGCCGTTGCGGCGCTGCTGTGTCTGGCCAGCGTGGCGTGGATTTACCGCTGGCGCAAGCTGCATTCAAAACCGCATGAACAGGCTAACCTCGCTTATGACATCGGGCAGGATGTGCATGTCGTGCACTGGTCGGACGAACGCCACGCGCGCGTCAGCTATCGCGGCGCCGAGTGGGATGCCGAGCTGGCGAAGAATGCATTGCCCGATGCGGCACGACAAAAATGGCGCATCAAGGAAATTGACGGCTCGCAGTTGATCGTCGAATAGGATTAAGAGGAATTGGCAAAGCAATAATCCGGGAAAAAGCAGTTGGCCACAGAGAACACAGAGATCACAGAGTAAAACTAGGAAGTTATAGAGAAAGTGGTATTCACCTTTGGGGTGAGCCCAGGGAAAATTGGTAAACCATTACATTCTCTGTGTCCTCTGATGAAACTACTGATGGAACTACTAGCCATCTGACTAAGTTGCCCAAAAACGACAGCCAAGTCATTGGTTATAGCCATTCGACTAAGCGAGCAAGCTACGCTCGCCAAGTCGCTGGTTATGTGAACTCTGTGGCTTGAACTGAAGTTTTTAAGGTAACTGCATCGCGGAAATTTTACTCAGGGAGAATAAGTATGGATGCATTCATTATCGTATTGGGAATATTCGCGGTATTCCTGGCTTTCCAGACCATCAAGATCGTGCCGCAACAAAATGCGTGGGTGATCGAGCGGTTCGGCAAATTCAACAGGACACTGGAACCCGGCCTGAACATCGTCATTCCGTTCATGGATCGCGTCGCCTACCGCCACCGCCTCACCGAGTTTCCCATCGACATTGCCCCGCAGGTCTGCATCACGCGCGACAACACCCAGGTGCAGGTTGACGGCGTGCTGTATTACCAGATCACCGATGCCGCGCGCGCCAGCTACGGCACGTCGAATTATCTCGCCGCCATCACCATGCTGGCGCAAACCGCGCTGCGCTCGGAATGCGGCAAGCGCGATCTGGATAAGTTGCTGGAAGACCGCGATGCGATCAACCGCACCGTGGTGTTCGCGCTGGACGAAGCCAGCCCGAACTGGGGCGTGAAGGTGCTGCGCTACGAGATCAAGGACATCACGCCGCCGCAGCAGGTGCTTGCCGCGATGCAGAAACAGATCACCGCCGAGCGCGAAAAGCGCGCGCTGATCGCGCAGTCGGAAGGCCAGAAACAGGAAGAGATCAACCTCGCCGAGGGCAAGATGACTGCCGCCATCCGCGAATCGGAAGGCACCCGGCAAGCTTCCATCAACAACGCGCAGGGCGAGGCCGAGGCTCTGCTGCTGGTCGCCAACGCCACGGCCGAATCCCTCAAGGTGGTCGCAGGCGCGATCCAGAGCGAGGGCGGCCTCACCGCCGTCAACCTCAAGGTGGCAGAAAAGTTTGTCGATGCCTTCGGCAACATCGCCAAGCAGGGCAACACCATAATCCTGCCCGGCAACGCCGCCGACATCGCCGGGCTGGTCGCCACGGCGATGCAGGTGGTAAAGAAAAGCTGATACGTCATACAATGGCGACAAGCAAAATTTGAGGATGCGAAATGGCTATGACCGATTTGTCAGGTGTTCCTTCCGATATTCCGCAAGAAGAACTGGTGTATCCCGGTTTCGTAACCATACGGCCCGAGGGAGTGATTATCGACCTGCGCGCGTTGGTGCTGGTGAGCGGCGGGTTTGAACTTTTTGTGAACCGGCTGTTTGGCGGGGGGATGCGGTTTTTCGGTCTGGACTATGCCGCTTTTCTCAAGCTGCTTTATGACGCGGACTGGCTGGCGGCGATGCAGGGCAAAAGCACCGAGGCGAGAATCGCCACAAAAATTGCACAGTTTACGCCGCAACGCCAAGAGCTTTACCGGGCGGTGAAACTGCTTGAGGGCGGAAATCGCGCCGAATATATTTTTGAGCCGGTCGTTATCGAGGAGGCTTACGAAGTACCGGTTTATGGCGAGCCCGGCGAAGACGGTGTTCCGGTGATTACCGGGTATACGAGCAAAACTAGGCAGGTGCCGACCAAGCTTGATTTTGACGAGTTCGTTGCCGCGATGTGGCAGAAGGGGGTGAAATTTGGCATCGATGCGGATGTCGTGCGCCAAGCCATCGCAAGCGGGGCATCCGGCCGCATAATGGCGGCTGGTCACCTCGAACCTACGGCGGGGCGTGACGCCGAAATTCAGGAAGTATTTCCCGGTTTGCGCCGCGACAATTCCCCCAAAATTTCGCGGGACGGCAAGGCCGACCTGAAGGTATTCAAGAATCGTTTTCCGCAAGTCGCCAAGGGGAAGCGTTTGCTCAAGAAAATCCCGAGGGTGCTGGGCAAACCGGGTTATAAGGTGACCGGCGAGGTTGTCGAACCGAAAATACCGAAGGATCTTGACCTGTATGCGCTGGCGGCGGCGGGAACATCCGTGGAGCAGGCCGCTGACGGCGAATATATCGTGTCGGCAATCGATGGCTTCATCATGCTGGACGAGCAATCCGACCGCATAGTGGTCACCGAAAAAATTGAAACCAAGGGGGGTATCAGCGCCAAGACTACAGGCGATCTGGAGCTGGGCGTAGACGAATTCGTCGAGCATGGCGAAGTGCAGGAAGGTCGCGGGGTGAAGGGAAAGCATATGACTTTTCTTTCCGATGTGTTTGGCAATGTGACTTCGCAAGGCGGCAATATCCGCATCGAGGGCAATCTGTCCGGCGGTCGCGCGGAATCGCTGGGGGGGAACATTGCTCTGTGCAAGCGTACTTCGCGCGCCGTGGTGCGCGCACGCGACGGGGAGGTAACGATCCAAAACTGCGAGCTCAGTACGGTGATCGGCAAGATTGTCCGGATCGAACATGCGGTGAACTGTGAAATTATCGCCGATGAAGTGATCGCCGATGCCGTCGAGGGATGCATCATCGCGGCCAAAAAAATCAAGATCGCCCTCGCCGGCGAACGCAGTGGCAGGGAGACCTTGGTGACGGTGCTGATTCCGGACATGGTGGAATTCGACCAGCGCATCGCGGCATTGCAAAAGAAAATGGCCGAGGCGCAGGAGAGCAAAAAGGATAAGGCAGCGAAAATCGATACGCTGAAATCGGAACCCGAATTCGCCAAATATCTGGCGCTGCATGAAAGGGTCAAGAGCGGCGCAATCAAGCTGACGGCGGAACAGGCCGGAAACTGGCGCAAGCTGGTGGAAAAAAACGCCAAAACAAGCAGCCATCTGGCGAAGCTCGACGCGGAATTGAGCGCGCTCGATCTTTCGGTCACGGAGGCAGAGGCAGAAATTGCCAGCGCCCTGCGCGACCGCGATGCAATCGGGGAGGGTATCTCATGTGTCATCGATAAAATCTCCGGTCAGACTACCGGGCAAACAATGAGGTCTGCCAAAGGCGCGGAGATTTTTTATGGCATGCCAGGTAGCGACATCAGAAGCCTGCTGCAAAAAGTAGACAGCCATAAGGCGCGAATTTTTTCGGAAGATTTGGGTTCGGTGGGCTGGAAATTCGAAAAATAAACAGGCTCACGGTCTTATCTGGAGTGGAGTTTTAATTGGACAAGAGGGCGCTGTGGATTTGAAAGAAGTTTGCTTGGATACAGCCGTCATGTACGACGGCAGTTTCTTTAAGGTACGCAAAGACAATGTGCTGCTGCCGGATGGCACGAAGAGCAGCCGCGAGTACATCACGCATTCCGGCGCAGTAGCGGTGCTGGCGGTGCTGGATAACGGCAATCTGGTGATGGAGCGGCAGTTCCGCTACGCGCTGCAACGCGAATTCATCGAGCTGCCTGCCGGGAAAATCGAACCTGGCGAAGACATTCTGCTGTGTGCGCAACGCGAGTTGCTGGAGGAGACCGGCTATGTGGCGAGCGAGTGGATCCATCTCACTACCGCATGGCCATGCATCGGCTACGCCGACGAGCGCTTGGAGTATTTTCTTGCGCGCGGCCTGACCCATAAGGGAGGCAGGCTTGATGACGGCGAATTTCTGGAGGTATTCGAATTGTCCCTGCCCGAAGCAATCGAATGGATACGTCTGGGCAAAATCAACGAAAGCAAGACCATCATCGGCCTGTTCTGGCTGGAGAAGTACCTCAACGGTTGGCGTTAGCCTCCCGGCGCACGCGCACCGCGCTGGTGCAAATCGGAAGCATACCGGCAATAAAGCGCACCAGCTTTTCCTGCATAAAGCGCCCCCCTGATTGTCACACGCTAGTTTTGTTGCAAATTATCAATATGTTAGTGTTGTGGAACGCATCTTGCTCGCTACCAGCGGTATATACTAAAGGAGTAAAGCATGGAAAACCTGAAATACGGCAACGATGTCCTGTTTATCTTGCTCGGCGCGATCATGGTGCTGGCGATGCACGCGGGTTTCGCTTTTTTGGAACTGGGTACGGTGCGCAAGAAAAATCAGGTGAACGCACTGGTCAAAATCCTGGCCGATTTTGCGGTTTCCACGCTGGCGTATTTCTTCATCGGCTATGTCATCGCTTACGGAGTGAATTTCTTCGGCAGTGCGGAGCAGCTTGCGCAAAAGAGCGGCTATGACCTGGTGAAGTTTTTCTTCCTGCTGACCTTCGCCGCCGCGATTCCCGCCATTGTTTCCGGCGGCATCGCCGAGCGCGCCCGCTTCAATCCGCAACTTGCCGCCACCTTCATGCTGGTCGGCTTCATCTATCCGATCTTCGAGGGCATCGCCTGGAATGGCCGCCTCGGTGTGCAGGAATGGCTGACCGCAACATTCGGTGCGCCGTTCCACGACTTCGCCGGCTCGGTGGTGGTGCATGCGGTGGGCGGCTGGATCGCGCTGGCGGCGGTGCTGCTGCTCGGCGCGCGGCGCGGGCGCTACAGCAAGGAAGGGCGCATCGCCGCGCATCCGCCCTCCAGCATCCCGTTCCTCGCTCTCGGCGCATGGATACTCACGGTCGGCTGGTTCGGCTTCAACGTGATGTCGGCGCAAACCGTCGATAACATCAGCGGCCTGGTCGCGGTCAATTCGCTGATGGCGATGGTGGGCGGCACGCTGGCCGCGCTATGGGCAGGCAAGAACGATCCCGGCTTCGTGCATAACGGCCCGCTGGCCGGGCTGGTGGCGATCTGCGCGGGGTCCGACCTGATGCACCCGGTCGGTGCATTGCTGGTCGGCGGCGCGGCGGGCGCCCTGTTCGTGGTGATGTTCACCCTGACACAGAACCGTTGGAAGATCGACGACGTGCTCGGCGTGTGGGCGCTGCACGGCCTGTGCGGCGCGTGGGGCGGTATCGCTGCCGGTATTTTCGGTCTCAAGGCATTCGGCGGGCTTGGCGGCGTGAGCTTCATGGCGCAACTCATCGGCACGCTGCTTGGCATCGTTATTGCCTTTGCCGGCGGCTATGCGGTGTATGGCGCGCTGAAAAAACTGGTCGGTATCCGCCTCGACGCAGAAGAAGAATTCAACGGCGCCGACCTGAGCATCCACAAGATTTCTGCCACGCCGGAAAGAGAGTCTGGCTGGTAATTTGCCCCCGTGGTTTTGGCTCGAATGTTAGGCGCCGCCGCACACATTGCTTTCGTTTACTGAGCGATTAGTTGACCGCCCACAGTGCGGGTAACTTTTCTGCATGCCCGCACCATTACCTGCCCGCAGGTTTCCCCGCAGGCCACAAACACCCGAACCGGATTATCTTCGCGCATGGCAGGCGTGAAGCCGAGCCATGTACGATAGGCCGAATTGACTATGGAAACGCAGATTTATTCGTGCTGATTGCCAACGAAACTGTGTCGCTGAACGTTAATGCCCGGAAGACATTGCGGAGATACAAACGATGACGACTGGCCAGCAAACCAAGCAACTGAGTTTTTCCCAAGCGGAATATGGGAGCAAGAAGAAACAAACACGAAGAGATGTGTTTCTTGCCAAGATGGAAAGCGTTGTTCCGTGGGCGCGGCTGATCGCCGTGATCGAGCCGCACTACCCCAAGAGCGGCAAGCGCGGGCGACCGCCAATCGGGTTGGAACGGATGCTGCGCATGTATTTTGTGCAACAGTGGTATGGCCTGGCTGACGAGGCGGTAGAAGATGCGCTATATGACAGCCAAGCACTGCGAGATTTCTGCGGCATCAATCTCGCGCGTGAAGCCGTGCCGGACGCGACGACGCTGATGGGTTTCCGGCACTTGCTGGAAGCCAACAAATTGCCGCAGACGATGCTCAAGGAAGTGAACGCCCTGCTGAAGGAACGCGGGCTTCTCATGAGCCATGGCACATTGATTGACGCCACCTTGATTGCGGCACCCAGTTCGACCAAGAACGAGAAACACGAACGCGATCCGGATATGCATCAAACCAAGAAGGGCAACCAATGGCACTTCGGCATGAAGGCGCACATTGGCGCAGACGATGAATCCGGGTTGGTGCATACCGTGGTGAGCACGGCAGCGAACGTCAGCGACATCAGCCGGACAGCCGAGCTGCTGCATGGTGGGGAAACCCGTGTGGGTGCGGATGCCGGATACGTTGGGGCAGCCAAGCGGGAAGAAGTGCAAAAGAAATTAGAAACCATGCCTCGCGAAGTGAACTGGAACATTGCCAAACGCAGGAAGCCGCTCCGCGAGATGGAGGAATGCTGGCAGAAAGATTTGGCGCTGGCTTTTGAAAAGCTGAAGGCACGCATTCGTGCCAGAGTCGAGCACCCGTTCCATGTTGTGAAGAACATCTTCAAGCACAAGAAGGCGCGTTACAAGGGGCTCGAAAAGAACGATGCGCAGTTGAACGTGCTGTTCGCCCTGAGCAATTTATACATGGTCAGGGGCAAGCTGTGCCCATAGTGGGAAAAACCGGGGAGGAATGCCGTTCAGGCAGCTTCTGAACGAGGTAAATTGAAAACGAAACGCTGATTTCGGAACACGCCGGCAAAAAATTCGCGGAAATTGAGCGGCGCGCAATGGCTGTTGCTGATGAGTGAATAAATCTGCGTTTCCCTAGATAATTCGGCATATGGTCATGTGCTGCCGCTTGCTGCAAAATCCCCCATAAGTTTTGGTTGCTGAAACAACCAGACCGCATGCACTCGCATGATGCCTGGCTCAATGCTTGGCCGACAGAATTCCCAAGGGGGCATGAGATGCGCTATTCAGGGCAAGACATGTTATGGCTGATCGGCAGCCTGTCCCGCGTATTCCGCACCCCGTTCGACCCGCAACTCATCCGTCAGCAATACCCGCCGCCATATTCCCGCACCGCCGTCACCTTGTTGCTCGACCTGCCGTTCCTGTTCATCTTCATCGCGGTGATGTTCTGGTACAGCTGGCAACTCACGCTGATCGCGCTGCTGTTGCTTTCGCTGATCGCAGCCATCAGCTTCGCCGTCACCCCGGCGCTGCGCAGAAAACTCGACCACCAGTTTCTGCTCGGCGCGAAAAACCAGGCCTTCGTCACCGAATACGTCGCCGGCGTGGAAACCGTCAAATCCCTGCAAATGGAGCCGGTGCTGGAACAGAAATACGGCGACCTGCTTTCGCAATACCTCGCCGCCGGTTTCGCCACGCGCCAGCTTTCCAACAGTTACAACGTCGCGGCCAATGCTTTGGAACAGATCATGACCCTGTCCATCCTCGTCATGGGCGCCTTGCTGGTGATGCGGAACGAAGGCTTCACCATCGGCATGCTGATCGCCTTCCAGATGTTCGCTTCGCGCATGAGCCAGCCGATGCTGCGCCTGGCCGGATTGTGGCAGGAATTCCAGCAGGCCGACGTTGCCGTCAAGCGCCTCGGCGACCTGATGGACGCGCCCGCCGAACCCCATGCGCTGGTTCCGGCACGGGCGCGCGGCGGGGCAGGAGGCAAGGTCGAACTCAGGGGCGTCAGCTTCCGCTACAGCGACAAACATCCCTGGCTGTACCGCAACCTTGATCTGGTTCTCGAACCCGGCAAGCTCACCGTGCTGATGGGCCCGTCCGGCTGCGGCAAGAGCACGCTGGCCAAGATGTTGCAAGGCTTCTACTGGCCGGACGACGGCTGCATCCTGCTCGACGGCTACGACATCCGCCACCTTGCCGCCAACGAGCTGCGCGCCAATTTCGGCGTGGTGCCGCAGGAAACCCGACTGTTCTCCGGCACCCTCTACGACAACCTGCAACTGGCCAACCCGCACGCCGGCTTCGAGGAGATCGTCCACGCCTGCAAGCTGGCCGAGATCCATGCGGTCGTCGAACAACTCCCGCAGGGCTACCAGACCCCGGTGGGAGAGAACGGCATCGGCCTGTCCGGCGGGCAGCGCCAGCGCATCGCCATCGCCCGCGCCCTGCTCAAGCGCCCGCGCGTGCTGATCTTCGACGAAGCGGTGAGCAGCCTGGATCGGGCCACCGC
>Ga0209343_10001748_pt1 | contig 28899 bp, 26 predicted proteins | sample RifCSPlowO2_02_FD_184026 | JGI IMG/M metagenome (GOLD analysis project Ga0209343, IMG submission 184026) | Groundwater microbial communities from Rifle, Colorado - Rifle CSP2_plank lowO2_0.2 (SPAdes) (version 2) | ecosystem: Environmental > Aquatic > Deep subsurface > Groundwater | place... | reverse complement strand
ACGCTGGAATATGGTACCGTAGTGCTGGGCTTATAAAGAATACAGGACCTTTTGTTCTTAAGGGAGACCTCAACAAACTGCCCTTTATTGATAGAGACCTCACAAAGTGGTATCTCTACAGTGAAAAAAATGGCAACTATAAAAAATTGCCAGGTACCTATACAATGGCTGGCCGTGACTGCTGGTACCATAAATGCACATTTTGTTCCTGGCCGACCATTTATCCGAGTTTCCGGGCACGGAAGCCTGAAAATTTGCTGGATGAGATAGGTATTCTTATCGATAAATATGGCGTAAAGGAGGTTATGGATGATTCTGGTACCTTTCCTGCGGGACAGTGGCTTGAGGAATTTTGCAGGGGCATGATTGAAAGGGGATACAATAAAAGGATTTCTATTGACTGCAACATGCGTTTTGGGGCGTTAAGTCCGGAGCAATATGGATTAATGAGAGAAGCAGGATTCCGACTCCTACTTTTTGGAATTGAATCTGCTAATCCCAAAACCCTTGAGAGATTGAACAAAGGCGTGACAGTGGAGACTATTGTGTCTTCTTGCAAAGATGCCAGATGTGCTGGTTTGTATCCTCATATCACCATTATGTTTGGTTATCCATGGGAGGCTTACCAAGATGCACTTAATACACTGAACCTTGGGAAATGGCTGCTTAAAAAAGGCTATGCATGGACTATGCAGGCCACAGTGGTAATACCTTATCCTGGTACACCCCTCTTTGAAGAATGTAAGGCAGCGGGATGGCTTGCGACTACTGATTGGGAAAGATACGATATGCGGGAAGCGGTGATGAAAACAACGATGTCGTCGGAACAGATTACCAACTTTGTGCAAACGATATACAGCACAGCTTTTAGTCCAGAGTTTTTGCTAAGAAGGTTTTTAGCTATCAGAGACTTGGATGATATAAAGTATTTTATCAGGGCAGGGGGTAAGGTTCTGGGGCATATCTTTGATTTCAGGTCCCGTGGGAATTAAAGTATTAGCGGATAAAACCTTGAGGTAGAGTAATCTGTCCAAGGTGGACCAGAGCGATGGTGTTTGTGAGCGGCTTCGTCGCACGGTCCTGAATAAGTTCTTTCGTGTGGCTTTCAGGAGGAGATACAAAAGGACCTTGACGAATACGTCGAGCACTACAATAATAGGCACACCAACCAGGGCATCCGCCTCAGGCGGGCCAGGGAAGGACACCCAAGCAGACCTTCCAAGATTCACTCTAACTGGCGAGGGAAAAAGTCTTGTCCTTGGGCGAGGCGAAGGAGCTGAATGTTACTTTACACAACAACTCAATCTGTCAAGTTTAATGCTGACTAGGACACTTTTTTTAGTAAACCGCTCGTTTTTACCAAGTTAGACCAAACAAACCCTACATTAGCAGTTTATCTATTTTACTGTTTAAAAAATCTTTAACCTCTGCAATCGACTTTACTTCCTGCTCTTGCAATTTTTTCTTTATTAATTTTGCAATCGCATGGTCTGGAAATTCATCCAATTTCTCAAGCAAGGTGTTTTTGTCGATATATTTTATAAGAGTTATCACTTCCTCTCGACTGGAGTTACGAGTTATACCGAGAGTGTCTGTGGCGTTCATATAGTCTAGATCATCGAAGATTCTATTCATTTCTTTGGTATATTTCCTATCACTCTTTCTTTTTATCTTCTCTATGACCGCCTCTTTCTTTTTTTCTATATCGACATGATTAATTATTTGCCGGATGAGCATTTTCGCAGTTTTGGCGATAATGACATCTGAGATGGAGGGCTCAACATTTGCTTCTGTTCCAACCTGCGTAGGCTTCTCTTGCTGGGGCATTTCCTTTACGAGGGACTGATCGCTATCGGTTGGAGAAGGCTTGGGTGTTTCCTCTACCTGGACAGGTTTCTCTTGCTGGGGCGTTTCCTTTAAAGAGACCTTGGGAGATACCCCTTGGGAAAGCTGAGCTTTTTCTTTCACAGGGGATTTAGAAGTATCTTCCTGTTTAGTTAGGAAATACAGAGATAACGCAATAATAACTATAAATAAGCCCCAGATTTTTGGATTCATGTCCTTCCTCCGACAGCATTTATGAAAAGCGTTTTTTAGTTAACATTTTTCCACTGCATTAGCTTCTGTACATACATTCTCTGTGACAGCTACATTTTGTCAAGCCCAATTTTATTTCCTCTAGGTGGTGTGATGCGAGAGAGTATCGGAAAAGTTTATATATTTATAGTTCAACATCCTTAACGTCAGCAGTGTGTAAAGATGTCTCGTTAAAATTGTTCTCCTTCATATCAATCCAAATCAAGAAAGCGTTTACTACTAAGATTGTACTGCCGATAGAGATAAGAATATAAATGACTTGCTGAAGCGATGAGTGAAATGCGTAGATAAGCAGTATCTCTGCCAAGCTGCCCACTATAAGGGCATACAAGAATCTCAGCCTGTGTGTGGCGAGATTGAAGAACATAAATATATTAATAAAGACGAAGGGAAACATTGCAATGCCGTAGTATCGTACCAGGTGGGCAGTAGAGGCATGTTTGGCACCCATTAGGGTTGTAACCAATAGTTCAGGAACCAATATATACGCCAGTACTCCGGTGCCCGATAGCAGACTGGCAAAGGCTAAGGATTTCTTAAGGAAATGATAGGAGTCGGCTTTTAAGGCGTGACTTTCGGCTGCCATGGGAAACATTGCTAAAACTATTGCTCCCGGCATAAACAAAACGGCCTTTCCTAGGATAGCAGCGACTGCGTAGCTCCCAGCTTCTTCTGCAGAAAAGAAATGCTTAACAAGAACCAAGTCTATGTTCGTCAAGATGGTGAAACACAGAAATGCAATTAAAACAGGTACACTATATAAAAATCCCCCAAGGGTATATGTTTGCGGTTCATTGATCGGGGTCTGGGGTCTGAGCTTAAATAAAGAAGAACGTAGAACGATAGCACTGACAAAAAACACCGTAAAGATTCCTAGGGCAATGCCACCAATTGCTCCTTCTATACCAAGGCCAGAGTAAACAAGCGACATTCCAAAGGTTAGTTTGAGAAGGCCCTCCAAGCCGGTGTTAATGCCAAGGTAGTTAAAACTTTGTAGACCTTGTAGAACCCCAAGATTAACGGACAATAGAAAGGTAAGCAGCGCCAGTATACCTACGATTAGTAGCGGATAGATAGAAGGAACTTTTAGGAAATCTTGCAGGTAACCGCTAAATAAAACAAATATTATTATGCCACATATTCCTGCCATGAATACCTTAAGCAGCATGCTGTAGAAGAGCTTTGATATATTATTGTATGCCTGCCTAGCTTTAAGATGAGATGTTACGCCCGCTATGGTTGTGTGCAACGTTTGTACAGGTAAAGAGATTATAGTGCAGAGTGAAAGTAGGGCGTTAAGTATGCCGAATTCTTCTACCGACAATGTCCTGCTCATAAAGGCTTGGTAAAAAAAACTTGCGACATTACCAAGCATCATGCAGATAAAGAGTAAGCTGCTGGCCCTAAATAACTTGTCTTTTACTATGTTTCTCATGACTCATTTATTAGTAGTGATATGTAGCCGTTCCTTATGAAAGCGAGATCGTGTATTAGAGAGGCCGATGTAGAGAAAAATTTACCCGCTTTACTTCCAGTCCGCAAAATGTACCCTTTCCAAAACCTCTTCCGGACTGATATCCATACAAGTCATCTGCTCACAACCTTTACTTCTATAACAGGGAGCGCACGAGGGGTCTTTTCTGACAATTTTCACATTGTTTCCGTATGGTCTCCACTGGGCGGGGTCGTTAATTCCACTCCACAGAACTACCGTGGGGGTGCCCAGGGCCGCTGCAAGATGGCAGGGAAAGGAGTCTAACCCTATGACAAGAGAGGCCCTTTTTACCACTCCTGCGAATACTTCCAGAGGCAGGGGACTTGTTATATTCACTATTCCGTTTTGACTCCCCTCAGACAAAATAGCCTTTACGATATGAATATCGTTCGATCCGCCACAAAGGACAATCTTTACGCCACTTTGTTTCAAATCATTGATGATAGTCTTCCATCCCTGAATATTCCACTCTTTTTTCTTGTCCGACGTGCCAGGATGAATTAAAATAAACGATTCTCCCGACTGAATGTGCTCAGATTTTAACAAGGATTTGGCCCGTTCTTCACCAAGGATCGAAATTTTATACAGTGGGCGTATTTCTTCATCCTTAACGTCAACTCCAATAGATTTTATTAGATCAGCTATGTGTAAGACTTCATGAATTCCCGTGCGGTATAAGACTTCTTTGTCCAGCAGGAAACCGAAACCCCCCGTGCCATAGCCGACAATATACTCGACGCCTGAAAGGTAAAGCAGCGGAATAGAGTTGATGAAATACGCCCTGAGGTCTATACTCAGATCGTAGCGTTCTTTACGAATCTTTTTGAAGGCATTCAAAAAAGAAATAGCGTCACTTCGTATTCTATGCCAGAGGCTGCCGGACCTGTTATGCAGAAAACTATTGTATGTAATCGTTTCATTCACATATGGGTTATTTACAAGCAGGTCCTTTGCCCATTCTCCTATTAAGAAGTCTATCTTGGCGTCCGGGTACGCTCTTTTTAGGTGAGGTAGTGCACACGTTGCCAAGAGGACGTCGCCCAGGTGGTCGATCCTTGAAACAAGTATCTTTCTTACGTTCATTGGTTCTATATTTCTGCCAAGAAGAGAGAACAGAAAAGTCCCGAGGGCATCAATAAGGCCGATAATTATCGCCCAACGCCTCTTTTGAAAATGATATTGGCGACCCAAAACGGTTATCATCTCAAAATTTCTTTATATATTTCTATTAATCTCTCTGCCACTGCAGACCATGTATACATCTCTTTAACACGATTGAGGCCCTTTAGAACCATCTGTTCTCGCTGTGTTTCGTCTCTCATTAACGTGCCCAGAGATTCGCTCAAAGCCTTAGCGTTGCCTTCTTCGAAGATAAAACCTGCATCACCTACCACATTGGGGATTTCGCCAGAAGAGGACCCTACCACAGGGACCTTACAGGCCATGGCCTCCACTAACACCCTTCCGAACTGCTCTTTCCACCATGCAGTTGTGATGGACGGTAGTACTAAAGCATCCATGTGGTGGAGAAAAACAGGAAGCTCGTGCTGCTCTAAGTGGCTGATGAATTTTACATCTTGCGAGAGTCCCAACATACAAACTTTTTTCTCCAATTCCTTTTTTAAATTACCGGAACCTACAAGGAAAAGTACTACGCGGTTTCTGTTATTTTTGAGAATATGAATTGCTTCTACAAGGATATTTACACCTTTTTCCGCTGTAAGTCTTCCAACATAACCCACTTTAAATATGTCGTTATTTAGCATGGGAAAAGGGTTATCTGGTGAAAGTTCAGACTCATCCAGAGGATGAAATACCTTCGTGTCTATGCCGAGAGGGACATGATAGATTTTTCTGCTGAATCCCCTGCCTTCCCATATATTTCTGCCCTCTTTAGGCGCAATTATTAGTGCATCTGCCCTTTTCAAGTTAAAATTTTGAGCGTAGTGGAAAGGAAATCCCTGGTATATATCCAGGTTTTCGAAGGAGTTTAGAATTATCTTGGCCTCTGGACAGAACATGTCACGGATAAGGGCAAATTGTGCTGCTGACAGACTAAAAGGTTCTTCTATTATATGAAATATGTCTGGGTTAAATCTTGAGACCCTCCAGCACAGCGAAAAGACGTTGGGGTACACAAACGCCCTTATACGGTCGGTGAAGACCGTATTAAAGACGGTCCACTCATAACAGGAATCCTGCGCTTTTTCTTTAAAACTTTGTAATCTGCACCCTTCAGTCCAGTAAGTGGGTGCAACCGCCAACAGCTTAACACCTTTAAGGGACAGTTCCGTGTAAAGCTTTCTATAAGCAGGCTCAACGGCAGCATGCCAAGTGATGAGCACCTTCATTTGCCTAAACCTTTAGACACCGTTTACGACCCGGGTCTTTGTTTGGATTGTGTTAGCAATTCTGACGCAGCCTGGAATACCTTTTCCATGCTTATTTCTGCCATACATTTGTAGCTGTTGCACTTGTAGGCCCTGCCTTCAAGCCCTTCGAGTGGGTTGTAGCAGGGAGAGCAATCGGCAGGACTTTGTGCGGCCACATTGAGCCTTCCGGGGGGATTTATCACGGAGGCGTCCGTGGGTCCGAAAATAGCAAGGGTTGGCGTACCCACGGCTGCCGCAATGAACAAAGGTCCCGAATCGTTACCTATATACAGATGGCTCATCTTGAGGATAGCCATTGTCTCTATCAGTGATGTTTTACCTGTCAGGTTTAATACCTTGGCCTTTGTCTCCTTGAGGATTTTGTCTGCTGTGCCCGTGTCTGTTTTGGAACCAAGTAACACAGTCCTGGCATCAAAATCCCTTTGCAGTAGTTCGTAAAGTCTCGCAAAGCGCTCGCTGTTCCATCTCTTGGACGGCATCTCTGCCCAAGGGTTACTCCCGCCACCGGGGGAGGAACATACCACCAAAGAAGTAGCGCCAATGCCTTCCCGTCGCAGTAGCTCAGTGGCGCGGTCTATATCCTCCTGTAAAATCTCGATGCCGTCTGGGGGTAGAACCGAGTTCTTAGGCACCCCCAGGACCTCTACCAGGTCGAAGATACGCATCATATGGTGTTTGTTGAGGTCAAAGGGTACCCTTCTTGTGCTAAAAGGGTCCAGTTGTCCACTGTTAAAGGTAATTATCTCACGTATGCCGGCTATATAGCACATCAGCGCAAAGACGGGATTTCTTAGGGTATTGATTGCGACGTCGTATTTCCTCTCCCGCAGCGAATATGCAAACTTTAGGGCAGTGATGCCGTCTGATACCCTTTGCGATATGGATTTACCAGCGCCCAGGTCGGGTGTAACAATCACCTCATCTACATATCTAATTCTCCTAACCAGTGCTTCGCAGGAGTCGGATACCATAAAGCTTAGTCTGGCATGGGGATATGTCTTCCTAAGCATCGCCAGCGCCGGGATTGTTAAGACGATGTCGCCGAGACTGCCAAGCTTTATAAAGAGCACATTTTGGGGGATAATCACTATATAAATAGGAACGTCAATATTGTTTGTGTACGTAACTTCCAGGCAATGAAATATATTTAAGACAAATACTTTAGTTATTGTATGTCAAGCTCTCTAGGGCAATGCACAAGATTCGATATGGTGTTAGTAACCTGGCCTGCTCCACAGCGATACGTCACTCTATTTTGCCCCGCAGGATTTCTATTTCTTTCCAGTTCATAGCATTGCCTAAATAGAGAAATACCGAGTACACAAACAATGCCGAGAGAACAGAGATTGTCCAGGCCCACTCCCGTAAGAGAAATAGAACCCCAAACAGCATTACCACCGGTACTGACATTTTCACGAGACTCTCAAACAAATACATCCTTCCCATCTTTTTATTTATATATACAAACTGTATCAAGAAGATTATTACCGCAGTAATTACTGTCGCAATGCATGCGCCCAAGGCTCCTAGTTTCGGAATAAGCGCAAGGTTCAAGAAAAAGTTTATTATAACACTTATTATCATGGATTTTGCTACAAATCTTTGCTCTCCAATGGCCTCCAATGTCCTGCCGGTGAGGTGCATTAAATATAGCGGCGGCAGCAGCCACACCAAGGCCTTCAGCAGGGCTATGCTTTCGGCATAATCCTTTCCAAACGCAAGCCCTACTGCTTTTTCTGCGGTTACGTAGACCAACAAGGCCAGCGGTATGCTTACTATAAGGAATACCTTAAAGAGTGAATTAAATATCTTCACGACGGCTTCTTTGTTTACGTTCCAAGTTCTTGAGAAGACGGGATATGCGGCAAGGCTCAGACTACTTGCCATGGATACCCAAAGAAAACAGAGTCTGTAGGCTGCGCTGTAATAACCGACCGCCTCCAGACTGCACATCTTGGAAAGCATAATACGGTCCAGGTTAAAATATATCTCCCCCATAATTGCACCTAGAGCGAAGGGGAAAGAGCACCTGAACAGGTTTATCATCTCTCCCAGGTCAAAACCATACGTTATCTTCTCCGTAAAACGGGTTTTATAGGTCACGAAACTTGCTGTAAGGATAATTACACCTGAAAACACGTATACGTACATAAGTTCCGGGAGTTTAACGTTTACAAATATGCATAAAAAGGTTCCTCCAAGCAAAAGTATTCTGTATCCCGTCGCAAGCAGGCCCTCCAGGTCCATGCGCTCTTTGGCCATAAGTGCGGACCTGAATGTGTTCGAAAAGGATAATATTAGAACTGACAGGGTGTAAAGAAAGATACTTTGGCGAATCTCAGCGGTAGGATACAAGTAATTGGCTGAAAAAACGATAGCGATTACAACCACCAGACCTAAGAATATCTTTGATACCAGCACCCTTCCTAAAAAAGAGTTGTTGTCTACCGAACCGGCCGCTACCTCTCTCATCGTGAGCATATTAAGACCGGCGTCCAGGACGTAATTGAACATGCTTACGAAGGCGATGCACAGGGCATACGTGCCGTACCCCTCCACGCCGAGATAGCCTGCCAATAGGACAACAATGGCAAAATTAATTAATTTTTCCGCAGCTTGGGAAAAGATCAGGAAGGAAAAATTTTGTAATATCCTCACTTCATCTCACCCTTTCGAAAGGCCAGTTCGTCCTTCTTTTTTGACTGGAATATTGCCCTCCAGAAGGTAAGGAATAGTATGGAGAGGTCTAATGCCAAGGACCAGTTTTTAATGTAATAGAGGTCATACTCTATTCTCTTTTCAAGGGGTATGTACTCGCGCCATTCGTTTATCTGCGCTAGACCTGTGATACCTGCCAGCACCTTGCTTCTGAGCATATATTGCGGGATTTTGTCCTTAAACTCTTCTATGAAGATGGGCCTCTCTGGTCTGGGGCCTACAAGGCTCATATCTCCTTTCAGGACATTTATCAACTGCGGGAGTTCGTCCAACCGCATCTTCCGGAGATATTTCCCCATCCGTGTGCATCTGGGGTCGTCAGAAGAAGTTGGCCAGATGGCCCCCTCCTTTTCCGCATCTACTTTCATGGTGCGAAATTTCAGGATAGTGAATTTTTCCCCGTTAAGGCTCGCTCTCTCCTGTCTGTAAAAGACAGGTCCGGGTGAAGAGATGAACACCAGCAGAGCGGTAACCACAAACACGGGTAAAAGTAATATCAGGGCAACAAAAGAGACTAAAATATCTACGCCTCTTTTTAAGACCATGTTCCAGCCGTAGAGTGGTGAACCCTGCAGGGTAATGAACGGAAGTCCCTCCAGTTCTTCAATCTCGCTGCGCAATGTGATGAATCTCTGCATGTCCGGGACAATTTTTATGTCAACCGTCTCGCTGCCGATGTTTCTCAGGATGTCCTCCAACCGATGGTAATCCTCAAGGGCAAGTCCAATCACCACTAAATCAACGTCATGCTGTTTGATGATCCTTTGGATGTCCCGGTATCCACCTAGAATCTGCATACCGTGCTTTTGGGTCTTTTGGGCACCGGTAGCCTCAGTAATAAGCCCCACGACATCGGTGCCGGAGATAGAGTTGTGCGACAATTTCTCTGCTATGGTGAAAGGAAGCCCCCCGCTTCCTACAATTAATGCATTTGAGACGGCATAGCCCTTTTGGCGCAGATACCGGAATAGATATAAAAACAGGAACCTCCCCAGGCTGAGTGTAGCGATGCTTGTAAGCCAAAAGAACAGGAGTACAGCCCTGGATAGTTCTTTTCTAACAAAAAAGGTTAACACCACCAGCAGTAAGAACATCACCGTGGAGGCCTTAAAAAGCCTCCAGCGTTCCTTTGGAGCGCCTCCTCCCTTCAAGCCTACTCCAGAAAGCCCTAGGGCCTTAAGTAACACCACCCAGAGGAGTATGATAGGGGGTAAAAGGACAAGGTATTCTTTCAGCGGAGGGACATCATGATAAACAGGCACGAATTCAAGATGGAACCGCAAAAAATAGGCGGTAATCCAGGCGGTGGATATAAACAGAATATCCGTGAAGATAAGTAAACTTTCATAAAATTCAGTCCGCTTCTTAAGCATTTTGGCGTCTTGGCGTGGACGTTTTTAGCAATTCTTGGCAGGCCTCAAATACTTCATCAGTGGTGATGCCCGTAAGACATTCCCGCGTGCCTATCTTGCAGGTCTCCGGTAGCTCTGCAAGATATTGGCGGATACAGGGTTTACAAGGGAGGCCGTTGTGTTCCACAAGTATACTGTCGGTCATGGGAGCCCATTTTATCCCTATACCGGGTCCGAAGATACTGACACACGGCGTCCCAAATAAGTGGCAAAAATGGAGTAAACCCCCGTCGTTTGATATTATTACTGCTGCACGAGATATGACATAGGCCGTATCGCGCAGGCTGCACGACCCTATCAGGTCATGCCACCCGTTCCATGAAGATAGACTCTGGCTGATGACTTTCTTGTATTCCTCTTCGTCCTTCCCACCTAAAAATACAATCGTACAGCCGGATTCTATGCACTTTTTAGCTACCTCTATATACTTTTCGATTCCCCATCTGCGAAAACTTGCCCCAAGTCCGGCGCCGGGGTAGATTGCGACCATAGGTCCATCTTTCCGTATAGAATTAATAAGCCGCTCTATGTCAGGTGAAGGAACATAGCCGTCTAAAATCTCCGGTACGAAGAGGGAGAATTTCTTGTAATAAAGCGAACGTTGTTCCAATCTTCCCTGCAAGGCCAGGACGAGGTCATAAAACATAAGCCTCTCGTTATTTTGGGGGTCGTATTCTACAGGCAGCGCAAACGAGCGGCCCTTCAATGGTGTATGGTACCCTATCGAATTGCCCCTACCCCACAAAAATGCCATCAGCTCGGAGGAAAGGTAATATTGGTCGAAATCTACAGTAACATCTACAGGGTTCTTCCACAAGAAAAATAGAAGGGCCAATAACCCCCTTATACTGGGCGTTATTACGTAAAACTGGTCTATAAAAGGCAGACTTGTGAAGAACTCGGGGTTAATCCTCCTGGTCGTTAGCCAGATGACTTTTGACTCAGGATAGGCCTTCTTTAGCTCTCTAAGGGACGGTAGCAGGCACAGGGCATCGCCCATCGCTGCCAGTTTTATGACACCTATTTTATCCCTCTTACTGCCGGGTGCGCTTTTTCGGACAAAGGCTGCAAGCAATACAAAGATGTACATGGATTTGTCCAACAGCTTAAGCCGTTTGTGAAATGCTCTTTGGTCGCTGTCCTTCGTTGATTTTTTTGTTCCAACTACAGGCATGGGAAAACGGTTGCTGAGATTCGGCATAAGCGGCTCGAATCTGTCAGAGGTGTGCGTGCTGTAAGGCTTCGTATAGGTTCCCATACTATAGATACATAATAGGATAACTGATTTTACCTGGCGTTAAGTTTATATGCCCGCAGGTGCCGCGCATTCTTTCTCTCTGTCCACTCCTTTACAGGCAAAAAGTCTTTATTGTCATCCAAAGATTGCAATACGTTTGGGTCAGTTTCTTCGCTGTAAACGAAGAGATAATCTATCTCACTTTCCCGGGCTATCTTAACAAGGGCATCATAACCCCCGTCTGGCAGAGGCACATACGAGCAATCGGCGTAAAAGGCCACCTTTTGCAGACCCATTATAATTGGAGGTTTTTTGTCAGTTTGGTGTTTTAGCCAATGCCCGGCCTCCTTTTGCATTACCTCGTTCTGTCTTTTTATCTTAGTCGCCTTTGGGAGTGTGAGAGCCGCTAGAACTAAAAGTAAGACCACTGTTGCCCTGTCGGGGCTCATATTAAAGCTCTGAGGGATAACTTTGCTGAGGTACTGGGTGGTTCTCTCCAGCCCCATACCAATCCACATTGCGCTCAATGCCACAAGCGGAAGGAGGTATCTACCGCTTGTGTAGTATGATGACACAGCCAGCATAAATAGTACCGCAAAGTACAGAAAGAAAATAGAAATGACGAAGAATTCACCCGCCGGGCGGCTTGAAGATAGGGCCATTCTAATACTCAAGATGTACTTTAGTATACTTTGTGGACCTTCACGACCTTGCCTGATTGTGAAAAACCCCAAGAGCAGAAAAGGCACAAAGGGGTAGTAGCAGACCTTTATAAATTCCCCCACAATATATAATCCAATCATAGGATAGTTGCCCTTCTCCTTCCAGTCATAAAGCCTTTCTGCGTCACTTTTTTTGTGTTTTATGTCAATGGACTTTTTTTCTGAGGGCTTGGGTACAATCACATACCCTGCAATTTCTCTGGCGCTGCCTTTTTTGGTAATGTGCCAAATACCGGTTTCTTTATGTACAAACAGTATGTACGGCAGAACCAGTATAACCGTCACCAGTGTAAATATAAATGCGTTGTAAACAGGTCTTAAGTCTTTCTTCTCCCAAAATCCTACAACAAACGCCCACGGGATCACTACGAGACATATTCCCAGACCCTCGGGACGGGTGTAGTATGCAAGCACGGAGGAAATCGCTGCCAGTACGGGTAATATCGTGGAGGTGCTGCGTAACATCTCCCAGCTAAGCCAGACTCCGGTAACGAAGAAAAAGATGTAAGTGGACTCCGTCATTATGTCGGCAGAATGGCGGACGTGCGCCGCGTTCATGGCGATAAAGAACGCAGCAAAAATAGCCACACGGTGGCTGAAAATTGATCTTGTAAGGAAGTATAAAGGTATAATCGTCAAAGTGCCAAAGATTAATGACACGAGCTTGCCGGCGGTCTCGAAATCTCCAACAGCCGTATTAAAGAGGGCAATCAGCATGGGGTAAAGGGGGTGGTGTGCCTCTCTCAGGCCCTCTAGGAATTGTCCGGCATAGTAAAGTTGTGAATTTTTGACAAAGAAGTAGCCGTCTGTACCGATGACGGGTGTAAAAAGCGTCACATAGAGCCGTAGCCCAAGGGCAAGCAGTAAAATGTATGCAAGGTGTCGCTTTTCCGTGGGTGTCATGTGCCTAACTTATAAAGTGACACTAATAGAGAAAGGGTGGAAGTATATATTAGCGATAAGATGATCAATAAATGTTTATAGATGGTCCTTATGTCCCTGCGATTCTAATTCCTTTACAAGTTGTCCGATGCCAGAGGACTTATTTTTGTCGCATATAAGGGTCGCGTCAGATGTATGCACTATGATCAAATCCTTCGCCCCTACAGTCGAAATTAAATGACCGTCGTTGCCGATTATTATGCAGCCGTGCGTGTCAATGCCTAAGTGCTTACCAATAATACTATTAAGACCGTTTCTGTATAATTTCTCAAAGGTACGCCAGTTGCCAAAATCATGACACTGAAAGTCTGCCTCCACGACCCACACGTTTTTTGCTTTTTCCATGATGCCGTAATCAATTGATATCGCCGGCAAACGTGCGTAAGCGCTCTTCCATTTTTCGTTTTTCAGGCCCTTTCTTCCTTCTAGTCTGGAAAGAACCTTGTAATGCTGAGGCAGAAATTTCTTGAAAGCGTCTAAGATCACATCAGAACGCCATACAAACATTCCACTGTTCCAATAAAAATCATTATTTTTATAAAACCTTCTGGCTGCTTTGAGGTCGGGCTTCTCTTTAAAGGCTTTTACTTTAAAGACCCTAGGATTTTCTGAACACAAAGTTCTCCTGTCCCTCTGTACATAACCATATTGAATGTTCGGCTCAAAAGGTCTCAGCCCATAAATTACCAGCGCATCCTTCTCGTCAGCAAGCTTTATGGCCGTATTTAATGTGCTTATAAACTTTTGCTTTGGCTTTATGATCTGGTCAGAAGAAAGAACAACCATGAACGAGTTCGGGTTTTCACTTTCAATTACCTTGGCTGCGAGGCCAATGCATGCAGCGGTGTTACGTGCAGCGGGCTCTACAACAAAATTTTCCCCGGGGACTCTCGGAAGTTGCACCCTAAGGTGCTTCAGGTACTTTTCTACTGCAACTACGATGATCTTTCCCGGCCTTATCTTAGGAACAAGAAGACCAAAGGTCTCCTGAAGGCTTGTCTTATTACCAAAGATCTTTAGAAATTGCTTTGGTTTTGTGGATCTGCTTAATGGCCACAGCCGTGTCCCCAATCCGCCAGCCATAATCACTGCATAGACTTCTCTTTTCCGCATCTTTCATTCTAAGAATAGGTTACGGTAAATTTATTATGGAAACTAATTTATTCTAACATGCTCCAATTGGCTTTCAAGCCAATATTTCCGTTTGCTGATTAATAGGTTGTGAAGAAGGGGTTTTAGCCCCATGTTTTGTGGTCAAGATAAAAGAGAGAGGACGGAGAGGTTGTCTCACCAGGAGAATTAGAGCCTGGAAAATGGCTGCAACAGGTGGTATCAAATAAAGGTCTTCGTGCTACATCTGGCATCGGAAATTTCTTGTGACCGTAGGCAGTAGTGAAGTTTTTCGTAGGCCAAGGTGTATGTGTTTTGATTGGAATTCTGTAGTATCTGACGGATTACACAAGGGTTTTTGCACTAAACCAGTCCCATGTCTTTTTTAGTCCTTCCTTAAAACTCACCTTGGCGGTGTAGCCAAGAAACTTTTTTGCCTTAGAGATGTCTGCCATAGTGCATCTGGGGTCCCCCTTACGGGGCTCTGTATGGGAATAACGTAAGGGTCTGCCCGTAATTTCCTCTATCCCGTGCACGATGTCCATTATGGAGTGTGTCTCTCCGTTACCGACGTTAAAGGAGTACCCTGCCGCCTGTGGTGCCTTGGCGGCAAGAAGGGTGGCTCTAACCGTGTCGGAAATGTAGGTAAAGTCCCTGGACTGTAGTCCGTCGCCATGGATTTCTACGGGCTTATTCCTTAGCGCAGCGTTTATGAATAGGGGGATGACATTTGCATATTGCGATTTTGGGTCTTGTCTGGGACCAAAGACGTTAAAGTATCTCAGCGATACTGTCTCAAGGCCGTACACCGTGTGGAATACGCTGCAGTAGTACTCGCCGGCCAGCTTTGAGGCAGCGTAAGGGGAGATTGGACAAGGCGGCAACGTCTCACTCTGCGGGAAGACATCTTGATTTCCATAGACGGAAGAAGACGATACAAACACCACGCGTTTGACCCCGGCGTCTCTTGAGGCCAATAGTATGTTTAATGTGGCGTTTATATTATTGTTATTACAACCAATAGGGTCATCAATAGAAAGCGGTACAGACCGTTGGGCAGCCACGTGAACCACGTAATCAACATCGTTGACGGCCCTTTTTACAGAGACCATGTCCTTAATATCTGCATCTATAAGCTCTATTTTCTGGCTAAATGGCTCCAGATTCTCTTTTTTCCCTGTAGAGAAATTATCTATAACCCTAACTTTTTCTCCCTCTTGCAAAAGCTTCTCAACCACATGTGAGCCAATAAATCCCGCACCGCCGGTAACCAAATAACTTGCCACAATCTAATCTCCTGAAACTTGGCAGCTAGAATAGAACCAGATTACATCCGGGAAGCATATATGTTTGAAGGAGAACATCTCCGCTATGATTCCATCAGTATAATGACGCATAAAACCATAATCAAGGTTATAAAAATAGAAATCAGGAATTGTCAGAAAGGTGCTGGAAATGGCATCAAAAAAGACGATATGCCAACAGAGGGTTCATTAATATGTAAAATGCCTAGTCCCGGTGGCGGCAGCTTCCGTAACTTTGGGGCAGAACGGACGGCAGCCGACAGGCCCTTGTCGCTCAATTTATGGGTACCAAATTTCTGTTTGATTTTTAGAATCCTTTCTGCTAGTTATGCAAAGTTAACGTTGTATTCAGTTCTCAAATCCTTGGCATGAAAAAATAAGGCGCAAAACATATTATCCCATTAAATGGTTGTTTGGACTAGAGTAACATTAGAATTCACGGCCACAGTTGAATTATTAGGACTATAAACAAGAATCGAGACCTAGAAAGTGAATATCTCTTGCATTGGTTGCGGATACGTTGGACTTGTGGTTGGAACATGTCTGGCCGACCTCGGAAACGAGGTGGTATGTGTTGATATAGATAGCAAAAAGATAGCAAAGTTGAAAAGGGGCGCAATACCCATCTACGAACCTGGCCTGCAGGATATGCTCCATAGAAACGTGAAGGAAAAGAGGCTGTCCTTCAGTACGGATATGAAGATGGCGATAAAATCCTCACAGGTTATTTTTATAACCGTGGGAACGCCTCCGGGGCAGAACCAAGAGGCCGACCTCTCGTCTGTGAAAAAAGTTGCGCAGGAAATCGGCAGACATATGAACGGCTACAAGATTATAGTAAACAAGAGTACCGTCCCTGTGGGCACTGCTACAGAAGTGGCCAGGAACGTAAAGAAATACCAAAAGAGGCCGATAGAGTTCGATGTAGTGTCAAACCCCGAGTTCCTCAGGGAGGGGGAGGCGATTAAGGATTTCACAAACCCCGATAGGGTAGTAATAGGCGTGGACAGTCCGAGGCCGCGGCCAATTATGGGATCTATCTACAAGGGTGTTGCCCGTGCGGATAGGCCCATCCTCTTCACAAACGTACGCACCGCAGAGATGATAAAATACGCCTCCAACGCCATGCTGGCCACCAGGATATCCTTCATGAACGAACTGGCGGCATTGTGTGAAAAGGTAGGGGCGGATATAAAGGAAGTGGCCGTTGGGATGGGGCTGGATGATAGGATTGGCCCCAGATTTCTCCAGGCGGGCGCTGGTTACGGTGGATCATGTCTACCTAAAGACGTAAAGGCCCTGGCCCAGATCATGAAGCAGCATAAAGTCCACTCCAAGATTATTGACGCCGTGGACGACGTAAACCGCTGGCAGAGGAGGCTGGTAGTAAGGAAACTAAAGAGGCTGTTACCGGAGATTAAAGGAAAGACCATCGCCGTATGGGGGCTGGCATACAAACCGAAGACGGACGATATGAGGGAGGCACCATCCATAACCGTAGTAGAAGAGCTTCAGAAACTCGGCGCAAAGATACATGCCTTTGACCCCGAGGCTGAACATCAGGCGAAGAAAATATTAAAGGGCGTAAAATACTTTGCCGATCCCTACAAGGTGCTTGCGGGATGTCATGCCCTGGTCATCCTTACAGAGTGGAATGAGTTCCGAGAGCTGGATAAAGAAAAGATAAAGAGATTGTTGGTGATACCCAACGTGGTGGACGGAAGAAACATCTACGACCCGGACGAGATGAAGAAGAACGGCTTTAATTATCAGGGTATAGGCAGGGGCTGACCTATATCCACAAGCGCCTTAAGCGCGGGCACGGTCTCAACAACGCCAAGATACGGAAGAGGACTCTAAAATGTCCAGTCTAAAGTGGGTACTAATAGGATTACTCGTTATTATTGTTGTCGCGGTTGCTGTCGTTTTTGTAAGGGGCTTTATGGGGTCGCCCAAGAGGGTGGTTACTATAGAGAAATTTTATGGAGGTATCGAGGAGGGGGGCGACCTTGGCGGTCTTGAGCTGGAAGATTCAAAGTCAGATAGATATGGAAGACGTATACATACTTATTTTATTGACCGGTTGGAATACGGTGAAAGATACAAAGAATATCCTAAAATAACTGCTTATGGCAACGGCAAAGTTGAGATAATTGGTCCTGAAGAAGAGGGCTGGGAACTTAACGGAAGCGTCAAAGGCAAGATGTCTTTCAAGAGCCACGAGCAAACCAATCAAGAGGTAACGTCTCCGCTTACCTATAAGGACTGGGTTATAAAATGGTGGGAAGGTGATAACTACAAGGTCATTGTAATAAGTGACACCAGCCGGGATGCACATGAGACGTTCAAGATAAGCCTCGAATAGTTTGAGCCTGGCTAATTCGGTATAAAACCGTAGCAGCGGTTAAGTTCCAGTGCGGGGCCACGCCATGAGCGTCTAGTGAAACTCTGCAGATTGAGGTGCGTGGATAAAGACATTAGTATCATGCCTTATACGCTCGCCCGCGCCTGTGCCCTGATTTATGTTAACCACCGCGTCCGCCATACGGGCTGTAGCCCCTGGTCCAGACTTCTACAGTGGTAGAAGCCTCACCACAGCTCAGTGTTATATTACCATTGTTTGGAAAACCTTTCCCCGCGATAACGAACCACGCCTGCCCTTTTTGGTTCGTTACAGGGCTGCACTGGTCCTCCTGCAAGTAAGCCACCGCCCTGGCGCTGTGATCAAAACTAATGGTTACGGTCTGGCCGGGCAGCGGGTTTCTGTGCTGGTCCATTACAGTTACGTATATGTAGTCGGTTGAGCCGCTGATCAGCGTCACCTCCCAGGGGGTGGCTTCCATGATGGCGGGTCCAGTGTAATCAGGCGGAAACGTCTTAGAAGGTTGTTGTTGTTCGACGGAGGCGCATGAGTACAGCACCAGTACCATCAAGATTACTATAAGTGTGTTTTTCATTGTGATAATTCCTATATAGTTTAGTCTTTGTTGTATAAATTAAGCCATGTGGAAAGGAACGGATAAAGAAGTTTACAGATTATAATCCGGGTTTCTTATAATTTCTACATAATATACATTTGGGGAGTTTTATCTTTCCGCAACTGGATTGCCAATACGCCTGCGTCGGGGAGAGTATTTTGTTTCCGTGTCTTTACCCGACCAGACTAAAGACGGCGGTTATGATGACCCAGAACAGGCCGTTGGCGCCGCACACCGTGCCGGCGTAGGCAAGGTAGTGGCCCCGCAGTGCGTGTAAACGAGTGCTTCTCATGGCGAAGACGCCTGTGACAATTGCTCCGATTGACAGGAGTATCTGGATTACAAGGACAGCAATGTGGATCGTCAGAAAGAATACGATGAGGGACAACACGCCCATGGCAAGGGAGGCAACGGCAAGGAGCGACCACCTTGGCTTGTAGTACTGCATGACTCCGGACTCCGGGGTTTGGTAAGGTGTTTTGCACGAATCTTACACCGCCCCGACGGGGAAATCAACCCCAATATGTCATTGCGGGCAGAGCGAAGCAATCCCATATTCTTTATGGATGCCACTTATGAGATTGCTTCGTCGCTTCTGCTTCTCGCAATGACAGCTTTGTACATTTTGTAGAGGTCTCTTGACATCTGGGAGTTGCTTAGTGTGTTCAGTGCGGACCGAGGAGCGTGTCAACGTCACTGTTGTCAAAGACACAACTGTGGCCCGTTATGTTGGTCTCTTCCTTATATCTGCCGTAGGTTGTGACCTGTCCCAAGGGTATGCGGAACGTCGGGAACCAGGGTATCCACACGGGCTTCTCCGGGCCGGCACCGGTGATTACCGGACCGAGGTTGTGCAAATTTATGTCCTGAAGTGCCTGCCATACCACCCAGTGGCCCATGCTGTGTCCGACTATCTTGATTTTCTCCTCGTACCGGCAATTCTTTTCTCTTAGTTTAGCCTTTGTGCGTTCGATGCGATCGTCCCGTGCAAGTATGTCTTTTCTCAACATCAGTGCAAGTCTTCTGACTTCTGCGCCAAAGTATACGGCATAGTAAGGGTAATTGCCCCACGTCAGCGTTGGGCAGTGATGGTTTAGGAACAGCACGTCCTCATCTTTCTCTTCGCAGGTGGCCTCGACATGGAAGAGGCGTACGGGGCTGTCTGGAGACGATGCCCTCTTGGTCTCCTCCGTGCAGGTTATTCGAATGCCTCCCAGTTGACCTTGCATTTTCTTGTTCATTAATATCTCGTATAGGGTGAAGATGGTGAATATGCCGGGCGGACAGCCTGACTGCTTTTCTATCTCCCTCCCTCGCCGGGCATCAAAGTCGCAGACACCTTCCCCGTGGGCAGTTTCAGAATCGGTTAGATTAAGCCTCAACCCAGGGACTATATATATGGCCATTTTATTCTTTGTATAGAGACCTTTGCAAAACTCTAATTTATGGAGTTGAATACCGCTCTCCCGCCCCCCTCGATGTGGGGAGAGAGAATTAGAAAGTAGCGTCCGATCTCAGCTCGGGCGCGTTCGCTAAAGTACGTCTGGTGCGGAGACCAGACGCTACAACACTCCCCTCAAGGAAGGGTAAAATCAAAGACACTCATAGGTTTTTCAGGGGTCTCGTACGGTGAAACTTACCTGTATTGGACTGCAAATTATACATCGAAACGGCGGGGTTGGAAGTAGAATCCTTTATTCCCAGATCAACATACCTGTGCTCTCCTGAGTGTCTCTGACGTCTCAGTCCAACAGTAGGCGAGGCAGGTCTTTTTGATATGCCCCAGGCACCTGGCAACAAGCCCTGCGCTACCCGCTCAGGGGAGGGTAGAATCGGGTTTGAATTCCGCAGGATGACATTTTTCAAGGGTCTCTTATTGTGAATGCTTGAAATTAGACCTCTCGCATGATAATATTTGCGTTGCCAAACCGGCAGGGATTTCTGGTAGGAAAGGGTTTTTAATCGATGGCGGTTCGCAGAAAAATATTGTCCGAGATAATTTTCACCTCAAATAGCTCTTCAACGTCGCCATCATTTGTATCCCCTCGCTTTTCCTTCCAAGGTTTTACCTGAATGCTGACCTAACACCCCTGGTCCAGGGGTACTTCCAGAAGCTTTTCGCGCAGCGTTTTGGTTAAGAACTGCGCAAAAGCCGTTCAAACACCGCATCATTCTAAGTGGAGTTATGCCCAGGATGATGCCCTCGTGTCTTTCTAAAAATCACAAACTTCTCATAGAGCCCGTTTGTTCGGGAAAGGAGTTAAAACATGTTCCGCTATCTGTCCAAGGTGGCATTCGCCATCTTCAGAAGCCTTCCGGGCGTGATTCTGTTTCTTTTTTTACTGCGAACCGTTTCTGCCGATGAAAGTATAACTGTGGCTGGAGACCCTTGCACCATCCCGTTAATGGAAGAACTGGCAGAGACCTTTGGCAAGAGAACCGGAATGTATTTCAAGGTGACTTCGGGTACCTGTATGAGCGGCGTAAGGAGGGTTACGGACGGAGAAGTGATCATCGGAGTAACCACACAGCTTATGGATTCGACGCCTGCAGGCTGTTTCAGGGTTGTAATAGCAAAGGCTCCCATTGTCATGATAGTGAACAGAGAGAACAAGGTGGATAATCTTTCTTTTGCGGAATTGAAGAAGATATTCTCAGGAGAGATTACAAACTGGAGTGCGGTGGGCGGTGCAGACCTTCCGATAAAACTGGTCATGCTTGAACCCTGCGTTAAGGACAGTGTGTCTAAACTTGGATGCTCTTATACCGAGGCTACGAACCCGATGAAGATTTTCCCCATCGTGAGCAAGAACGCCGTGACAGACACCTGCAAATTGGTGGCGGAAGAGGTGGCCGCTCTGGGTCAGACCATCTATGGCTACGAGTCCTCCAATGTCAAGGTCTTGACGATTGATGGATACCTACCCGGTCAGGAAACGCTTCCGTCCCGTTACAGGCTCTACGAAGATTATAACCTCCTTACCCTCGGTGAACCGACCGTAGCGGTGAGGGAGTTTATTGACTTTATTTTGAGCCCTCAGGGGCAGCAAATAGTGGCGAATCTAAGGCACATTCCTGTAAGACCACTGGAATAAGGGAGAGGCTGGTGAGGTTTAGACTTAGAGGCCTCTGAAAATGCAAGACAAAGCCGTCATTGCGAGGAGCGAAAGCGACGAAGTCACGCTAGAGGCGGATTCGCCTGTCTTTTTGGCGAACAATCCCATGTATTTTTGTAGGGGCGCGATTTATCGCGCCCGATCACGAGGGTTCGATAAATCTAACCCCTACAGTCTCTCAAGGATTGCTTCGCTTCGCTCGCAATGACCATCCGCAACATTGTTATGCATTCTTTCGGTATTTTTTCTCAGGACGCTTTCGTTGCGGGAGTTTGGTCTTCTTTGGGATATGGTGGTGTGCCTTACGATTCTGCGGGAAACAGGAGATTTATATATGAAGCCTTTTTACATAACCATGATTCTTTTATCCATTTTGCTCCTGGGGTGTGCGGACAAACCCGTTGCTGGGGTTGCGGAGTCAGACCCACCCAGGGCAGAGAGGAAGTTTGAGTTCCTATACTCGGCAGACATTACGAACATTCCCGAAAACGCAAAGGATGTTCAGATCTGGTTTCCAATACCCCAGTCTGACGAGAATCAGAAGATTGATGACGTGAGGATAAAAACTCCTGAAGGGTACAGGGTCTACACTGAATCTGAATATGGCAACAAGATAGGCCATATTCACGTAAAGGGGAACCAACCGTCAAACATCCCTATACTGCTTAGTTTTGACGTGACACGCTATGAGGATCGTGGCGGTGATTATCTGACGGAAAACGTGGACCGGTTCCTTAAGCCCTCTCGCCGCGGCACCATAACCACTGAGGTAAAGGAGGCCGCCTCACGGATAAGTCAGCATCAAGATGAGCCGCAGGGCAAGATAAGAGAGACCTATCTATATGTGATAGATAATATGGAATACAAGAAGGAGGGGACTGGATGGGGTCACGGCGATACTGCCTGGGCCTGCAGCGCTGGATACGGTAACTGTACCGACTACCATGCCCTCTTTATCGCCCTTTCTCAGGCCCAGGGGATACCCGCCCATTTCGATATGGGCTTTCCCCTTCCACCCGACAAGTCAGAGGGCGCCGTCTTGGGCTACCACTGCTGGGCCCATTATTATCTCCCTGGAAGGGGCTGGGTTCCGGTAGATGTCTCCGAGGCCGATAAGCAGCCTGTTCTTAAGGACTATTTCTTTGGGGCACATGACCCCAACAGGGTAAAGTTCACCACAGGGCGCGATATCATGCTCGAACCTAAACAGAAGGGTGAGCACCTGAATTACTTCATCTATCCCTACGTCGAGATAGACGGAGTGCCACACAGCGACATGACCCTGAGTTTTAGTTTTAAAGACTTCCAGGGGTAGGAAAAAGGCAGGCATATCCCCTTATATTACTCAAAACTCGGTTGCAATGGGTGTAGCTTGGGGTAAAATACCGTTGCAACGTTGCCAAACAGACGTCTCGGAGAGAAAACATATATGAACCCACCCTGTGTCATACTGAGTGCCTGCAGGACCCCAATAGGTGCCTTGAGCGGTCGTCTAAGCCCCCTTCCAGCTACAATGCTTGGCGCTGTCGTGGTCGGTGAGGCCATAAGAAGGGCGGGTATAGAACCGGAGGCTGTTAACCAGGTTATAATGGGTAACGTACTCTCCGCAGGGTTGGGCCAGGCACCGGCCAGACAGGCCGCCCTGGGTGCAGAACTGCCACCCTCCGTGTCTACCCTGACGGTAAACAAGGTCTGCGGTTCGGGGCTAAAGGCCGTCATGCTTGGGGCACAGTCCATATCCGTTGGTGAGGCGGAGGTGGTGGTTGCCGGCGGCATGGAGAGTATGAGCCGTGCGCCCTATATGTTGGATAGGGCGCGCACCGGCTATCGGCTGGGGCACAGTTATATCCTGGACAGTATGATCTGTGACGGTCTTTGGGATGTGTATAAGAATTACCATATGGGCGCTGCTGCGGAGATAATAGCAGAGAGATACAAGTTCACCAGAGAAGACCTAGACAACTTTGCCATCCGTAGCTACGAGAAGACCCTGCAGGCACAGCGAGAGGGGCGTTTCGACAGGGAGATAGTATCGGTTGAAGTGCCGGAGGGGGATAAAAAGCAGGTCGTTGTAAAGGAGGATGAATGTCCCAGGCGCTTTAACAGAGAGGGGATGGCTAAGCTCCCACCGGCATTCAAAGACAACGGGGTGCTTACCCCCGGAAATTCCTCTGCGATAAGCGACGGCGCATCTGCCCTTGTGGTAACCTCAGAGGATAAGGCCAAGAGTCTCGGTATTAAACCTATGGCCAGGATAGTTGCACAATCCGAGGCTGGACTTATTCCGGAACTATTTTCTCTGGCGCCCGTTACCGCCATAAAGGGGCTTCTAAAAAAGACCGGGCTGACCATCAAGGACATAGACCTGTTTGAGATAAACGAGGCCTTTGCCTCCACAGGACTTGCCATTTCTCAAGAGCTTGAGATAGACCCAGGCAGGCTTAACGTAAAGGGCGGCGCAATCGCCTTAGGCCACCCGATAGGTGCCAGTGGTGCGAGGATACTTACGACGCTCCTTTATGCCATGGAGGAACGTCGGGCAAAAATGGGTCTGGCCTCTCTGTGTATTGGAGGGGGTGAAGCGGTTGCAATGATGGTGGAAGCGGTGTAGTGCGCTATATTCCCTTTTTAAATCTTTTGTAGGGGCTTGATTTATCAAGCCCTTCACCAGCGGGTGCGATAAATCGCACCACTACATTCGGAGATGTGATAGACAAAGATTCGGGGTTTTGTAGAGGGCTTGTCCGTATTTGTTAGGGAGGTAAAGAATGGATATTAGACGGGTGGGTGTAGTAGGCAGCGGCCAGATGGGTCAGGGCATTGCCCAGGTCATTGCCACCGCCGGGATAGAGGTAATTCTTGCAGACCTAAGCGAGAAGCTCATTAAACGCGCCATGGAGCACACCTCATGGGGCATCCACAAACTCATCCAAAAGGGTGTCCTGAAACCCGAGCAGCAGGACGAGATATTGAACAGGATAGGAGGCACTGTCCGTCTGGAAGACCTGCGCAGCGTGGACCTCGTTATAGAGGCGGTCAGTGAGAACGAGTCGTTGAAACTGGAGCTGTTCGGCATGCTGGATACTATATGTCCGCTTGAGACTATCTTTGCCTCGAATACGTCCTCAATACCTATTGAGAAGCTGGCCTCGGCCACCATGCGGCCGGAGAAATTTGTGGGAATACACTTTATGAACCCTGCGCCTGTAATAGAGTTGGTGGAAATAATCCGGGGTCCTAAGACCTCAAAAGAGACCCTTGACGTCGCAAGGTCGTTTTGTGAGCGGCTTGGTAAGACCGCCGTAGAGGTAAAGGATTCGCCGGGCTTTGTTGTGAACAGGATAATGGGACCGATGATAAACGAGGCCGTCTATCTCCTGCAAGAGGGGGTTGCCAGCAAAGAGGATATTGATAAGGCAATGACCCTGGGCACCAGACATCCCATGGGACCGCTGGCGCTGGCGGACTTTATCGGACTCGACACCTGTCTTGCCATCATGGAGGTTCTTTACGGGGAGACGAAAAACCCCAAGTACGCACCGTGCCCGCTGCTCAAAAAATACGTAGATGCAGGAAAGCTGGGCAAGAAGTCGGGAGAGGGATTTTATAAATACACATGAGGCTGGGGAAGTTCTCTATACATTCCTGCATGGACGGTCTCTTCCGTCTGGACGGTGGGGCTATGTTTGGGATCGTGCCTAGAGTGCTGTGGGAGAAGACGGACCCGCCGGATGATAAAAACCGAATCCTCCTCGCCCTCCGCTCCCTGCTTATAAAGACGGGAGAGGCCAACATCCTGGTGGACACCGGCGTAGGCGATAAGGGTGACCAGAAATTTCGAGACATCTATATGATTGACAGGAATCCGCCGCTGAAGGGAGCGCTTGCCGCCTATGGTCTTACCCCCCAAGACATTGATATAGTCATAAACACCCACCTCCATCTGGACCATGCCGGAGGGAATACATGTGTAGGAAACGATGGCGGCATCATCCCGGCCTTTCCCAGGGCCAAGTATGTGATACAAAAGGGTGAGTGGGGAGATGCGACAAACCCCAATGAGAGGACCAAGGGTTCTTACATAGCCAACGACTTCCTCCCTCTGGAGGGTCTTGGGGTGGTAGATTTTGTGGATGGGAACGAAGTAGAGATAATTAAAGGTGTGTCCGTCATAGTAGCGGGTGGTCACACTGCATTTCACCAGTGCGTGAAGGTCGAGTCTGAGGGGGAAGTGGCGCTCTTCCTGGCCGACCTGGTGCCCACTGCCAGCCATTTGCCCCTCCCTTACATTATGGCCTACGACCTGGTTCCGCAGGATACACTCAGGGCAAAGAAGAGCCTCCTCAAGCAGGTGGTGGAGGAGGATTGGCTGGTTATCTTCCAGCATGACCCCAGGGTAGAGGCCGGGTATCTGCGGCAGGAAGGCAATAAGACCGTACTCCGAGAGGAGGTCAAACTCTGATGGGAAACCAACTTGTAGAGTTCGATGTAGAGCAAGGTATCGCTACGATTAAGATAAATAATCCCCCCGTAAATGCCCTGTCTGTCCGGGTAATGAAAGAACTTGATAAGGCGTTGGGAGAGTTAGGGGACGCCAAGGTTATTATCATCACGGGTGCAGGGAAGACGTTCAGCGCCGGTGTTGATATAAAGGAGCTGGCCGGGATTTCGTCAGGTGAAGAGGCGAGGGAGTTTAGTGAAAACTGTCATCGGGTTTTTAGGAAGTTTGAGACCTCCAGACGGCCGGTCATAGCCGCCATCAACGGCCACTGTCTGGGCGGCGGTTTTGAGCTGGCGCTCTGCTGCCATGTAAGGCTGGCATCCGAGAATGCGCGGCTGGGGCTGCCGGAGATAAACCTGGGTATAATCCCCGGGGCCGGAGGCACGCAGCGACTTCCCAGGGTAGTGGGGAATTCCATGGCGCTTGAGATGATACTGACGGGGGAACCCCTGAGCGCCAGAGAGGCGTATACCTGTGGACTTGTGAACCGTGTGACAAAACTGGAATCACTTATGGAAGAGGCATTATTTCTCGCAAAGAGGATTGCTGCAAAACCCGCTGCGGCCGTCTCTCTCGCAATTGAGGCCGTGGAAAGCGGACGCAGTATGCCCCTTGAACTGGCGCTTGAACTGGAGTCAAAGCTCTTCGGGGAGGTCTTTACAACCGAGGACCGGAAAGAGGGTCTGAAGGCATTCCTGGAAAAACGCCCCCCAAAATTCAAGGATAAATAACACCGGGACGGATTGTTTATGAACATAATAGCCTGCGCCAGGCGCGTGCCCACTCTGGAATCCACCATCAAACTCCTGCCCGCACCCCCGTTTATGGACACGTCTGGAATCACGTACATGACCAACCCGTTCGATGAATATGCGATAGAGGAGGGAATTAGAATCAAGGAAAGGCTGGGCGGCGGAGAGCTGACCGTTGTGACGGTCGGTCCGGAGGGTGCAGACCAGATGATTCTTAATGCGCTGGCAATGGGTGCTGACAGGGCAGTTTATGTACACGTCAAGGAGGAGGTTAGCCATCGGTTGGACTCTTTTGTGGTTGCCTCCCTGCTTAAGGACGCGGTGAGTGAGAGGGAATATGACGTCATCCTCTGCGGTAAGGAGGCAGTTGACGACAGGCAGGGTGCGGTCGGGATAGAACTGGCAGAGTTCCTGGGGCTTCCTCACGTGGCCGTTGTAACCAAGCTCGACATAGACCCTGGGTCGAGAAAGGCTACCGCACGCAGACAGATTGAGGGGGCGTGGGAGATTGTAGAGTGTCAACTGCCCGCGGTGTTTACGTGCCATAAAGGTCTTAATGAACCACGCTATCCGCCCCTGCCGGGGATTATGAAGGCCCGCACGAAACCACGTAAAGACATAACTCCCGCAGTGATACCGGACGCAAAGCTGTCGCTTACGGGACTCAAACACCTGCCCCGGAGGAAGGCGGGCAAAAAGCTGGGGGGAGACATTCCGCAGGCGACGGATGAACTCCTGCGCCTCCTGCACAATGAGGCCAAGGTGATTTAGTAGGGGCACAACATGTTGTGCCCCTACAGTGCTATTTAAAAATATTCTTATGTAGCGTGCGAGCTTGCTCGCACGTTTGATGGTACGTCGTTGCAGGAGTTCAAGATGCGTGCCCATATATCACTACGTCCGATATTGATAGCCCAAAAGGTAGACAACGAAGTTTTACTTCGTTGACAAGACGTTGAACGTGGCAGTCCGCCTAAGGTGGACCACGCTACACAGAAAAGATAATAACTAGCAAAGGCAAAGAGACCGTGACCCAGACCCAATGCCAGTATGAATATAAGGAATGCCCTCACCCACCACTTGCCGATGATAAAGACAACTTCTGCCTCTTTCATTCACAAAACGACAATAAAGACAAAAACGACTTCTGGGATGGGATACAAAAGAAGCTCCAAAACAAAGACTTTAACTTTGAGGGCTACTACTTCCCTCCGGGTCTTAAAGCTGATTTTAGCGGTATAGAATTTACAGACGCAAACTTTGTCCGGGCAACATTTAAAGACGCAGCAAACTTCTATAATGCAAAATTCTCCGGCAAAGGTGGCACTTACTTCACTTTAGCACGATTCTCAGGCAAAGGAAAAACTATCTTCGTCAGTGCACAATTCTCTGGCAAAGGTCGTACTGACTTTCGCGGGGCACAATTCTCTAGCGGTGGAGGCACTGACTTCAGCAATGTAACATTCTCGAGAGAGGGTGGCACTTACTTCAGTGTTGCTGACTTCACTAAATGTAATACAACATTGTTTGAGGACACTAGATTCGGGACCGAATGTAAATTTCTATACACAGCGTTCCCATGGAAGGGTGACCACCTTATTATCTTCCGGGGCACCAGAAAACCCATTGACCTGAGTAGATGCTCTTTCCTGTATTCAAACCCTGAGAGGCTTATCTTCCACAATTTTAAATTCATAGAAAACGAACCTGAAAAATTCCTCGGCCTCAGCATCTGGAGACGAAGCTTTATTCTCCCTGACGAGAAGACTGTAGATAAAGGTGAGACCGTAACAATAACTAAAGAAGAAATAAAGACAGGTAAAGAAACGCCGATAAAGCAGCAGGAAGAGATAAAGGTAGATTACTCTCACGTAGAATCACTTTACAGACAGTTCAAGAAAAACCTTGAGGAAGAGAGGAACTGGGAGGATGCGGGAGAGTTCCACTACGGGGAGATGGAGTGTAAGAGGAAGGGGCTGACTCGGTTTTGGAGGAATTTTGGCCTCATTGCCTTGTACAGATATTTCAGCGGCTACGGTGAGAGGCCGTTAAGGGCCTTGTGCGGGCTGGTGTTTTTTATCTTTCTCTTCGCAGGATTTTATTGGTGGCTGGATGCACCACC
>Ga0209343_10001746_pt1 | contig 28913 bp, 30 predicted proteins | sample RifCSPlowO2_02_FD_184026 | JGI IMG/M metagenome (GOLD analysis project Ga0209343, IMG submission 184026) | Groundwater microbial communities from Rifle, Colorado - Rifle CSP2_plank lowO2_0.2 (SPAdes) (version 2) | ecosystem: Environmental > Aquatic > Deep subsurface > Groundwater | place... | reverse complement strand
TCAATTCAGTATTGGGCAATCTGTCGCCCGCCGTCTTTGAACGGAACAGGGCAGAAAAAGAACCTATCGCAGTGTCCGAAATTGCTTGACCACTACAGTTTCGTGGCCGAAGACTTGGTTCAACAAACCTTTGAGCGCGCGTGGAAAAACTGGAAAAACCTGCGCGACTTCGTCGCAGTCAAGTCATGGCTGCTGACGATCCTGCGCCGCGAGCACGCCCGACTATACGAGCGAAAACAACTTGAAACCACCGACGAAGATCTCGAAACTCTGGAAGTGTTTTCATCTCATTTGCCGAATTCCCATGTCGAGCTTGAGCAATTCGTCGGTTCGTTGCCACTCTCATACCGCGAACCGCTTTTGTTGCAAGTGCTGGGCGGATTCTCGTGCAGCGACATTGCGGGAATCCTGGAAATCAGTGAAGGTGCAGTAATGACGCGCTTGACCCGCGCTCGCCAAATGTTACGTACTGAACTGTATCCTGATGAACAACGGCGGGCAAAATGGAGGGTCGGCCGGGATTACGGTTTTTTTCGCCAAAACGATCGTAACTCTTTGATTTAAAAATAATCATTGATTTGTGGGTGTTCTTCAGCGTTTCCGATTCACTTCCTCTTCTGCTTTCGTCTGATTTGCCAAGAACGCCTGCAGCTCGGCCTTCTCTTTTAGCAATGTCAGTCTGTCCTCTTCAATTTTTTCCATTTTATGTTCGACCTGGCCAAGGCGCTCGGTAAGCAATTGTGTTTCCTTTTCTTGTCCAGCCAGTGCCATACACGCTTCGTTGAGTGCCAGTTGGGCTGCATCCAAGCGAACCTGAAGATCCCGACGTGCCGACGTGGTTTCCTGAAGCTGATAAGTCATTTGATCTCGCTCCGAGCGGGCCTGGATTCCTTGTTCTTGCGCATGACGTGCTGCTTCCTGCCACTGCGTATTTTCTTCGATCAAGCGAGTTAACTGCACCTCCTGCTGCTTGATCGTCGACTGTTGCGCGGCCGTTTGCCGCTGCGCGCTCGCCAAATCTTGCTCCAGGCGCGCTATGCGTTGATCTGTCGCCTGCCGCTCCTCGGTTCGTTGACGTGCCGTCGCTTCCTGATAGTGCTCGAACTGTACGCGGCTCTGGGTCAACTGGTGATTGAGCGCCGTTATTTCGGCTGCACGATCGGCCAAGCGCTGCTGCAGTCCCGCATTATCGCTTTGCACGGTCGCCAACGTGATGTTCAAGGCCTGTTGTTCCGTCTGCAAATGCGCCAGTGCTTCTTTGGTGTGCTGTAACTCGGCCGACAGCGTTCTGTTTGTATCGGTTAGCGCCTGGTTGTCCGCGATCAGCTGGGCTGTGCGATCGGTGGCGGCTTGCAACGCTGCCTGGTGCGCCGCATCGGCAGTGGCCAGTTGTTGCTGGACATCGCCCTGCAGCTTGTCATAGATCCCTTTGATCGCATGGAGCAGTTCGGCCGGCACGCCCAATTCCGCCTCGACAATATCTTCCGTATGCTCCGCTTTCCAGCGCTTGAGCATCGGGGCAATGGTGCTCTTGCTGCCGGTGCCGCCGAGTGCTTCGCGCACGTTGTCGACGGTTGGATTTTTGCCATCGGCGACCAGCTTGGCAGCGGCTTTAGCGACGTGCGAAAAGAGAATGCCTGCGCGACCCATGATGCCTCCCTTAAATAAGATACCGTATTACGTGATACGTAATAATACATAATATAACGATAAAAAGGAATGATAGAATTCATGTTTTATAATCACGATAAACAATGTTATCGTGGATAATGGCGGGTGTTTGAAACGCACTGCCTGTAACGCCACACGAAATTCCCCATTGCGAGCGACAAAATGAGCTATCAGAATCCATCCTTGCTTGAAGCCGGTTTTCCTGCCCTCTCGGAAAACCGCGCCTACCGTACTGTCAGTACAGCGTTAACCGAGACAGAGTTGCAGGACCGGCACCGCCGATTTCTCTCGGCTGCGACCTCTGACAATACCCGCCGCGCCTACCGCTCCGCCATTCGGCATTTCCAGACGTGGGGTGGCGTACTGCCGTGTGAACCGGCACTCGTCAGGCGTTATCTGCTGACCTATGCCGAAGCGTTGAACCCGCGCACGTTGGCGCTGCGGTTGACGGCGTTGTCCCAATGGCACCAGTTCCAGGGATTTGCCGATCCAACCAGCCATCCCGATGTGCGCACCACACTGCGCGGCATTGCACGCACCCATGGCAGACCGAAGAAAAAGGCCAAGGCGTTACCGATCGACGATTTGGAAGCGATGGTGCGCCTGCTGCGCAGCGACACCACTTTGCAAGGCATGCGCAACAATGCGCTGCTGCAGATCGGCTTTTTTGGCGCATTTCGCCGCAGCGAAGTGGCCGAGCTGACTGTCGATAATCTGACCTGGGAGCCGGATGGCCTCATCATTACGCTATCCCGCTCAAAAACCGATCAGGACGGACAAGGCATCATCAAGGCCATACCGTTCGGCGCGCCCAACGGTATGTGCTGTCCGGTCACGGCACTGAAGAAATGGCTCACCGCTGCCCAAATCACATCGGGCGCCATCTTTCGGCGCATCACCCGGCAAGGGATCGTCGGAGGCGAGGCGCTGTATGCGGGCAGCGTCAATGCGATCTTAAAGAGCTGTGCCGCCATGGCCAAGCTGTCGTCGGTACCGGAATTGAGCGGCCACAGCTTTCGACGCGGGTTGGCCACCAGCGCTTACCGCGCCGGAGCCGATTTTAAGACCATCAAGCGGCAAGGCGGTTGGCGCCACGATGCAACGGTGCAGGGGTATATTGATGAAGCAGGCCAATTTGAAGACAATGCTGCGGGCAGCCTGTTACGACGTGTCACTGGCGCGCAGTAAAAGCTGCGCGCTGAAGAACTCCCGCGTCCTTGAAATTGCGGATGAAAACGGGAGAAAGTAAGGTCGCTTTCACGCGTGAAAGCGCTAACAAAAGTCACTTATTGGAAAAATCCGGAAATCATGATGCCAACCTTCACCGAACGCCAACAATTGGCGAAAGAGTTTGCGCCGCAAATCGAACGCATGGCGCATTGCCTGGCAGCGGCTGGTTACGATGTCAAAGTCGATCGCATCGTGCGTGCGTGGACCGCTTATTCCGATGCCGTATGCGCAACGTGGATTTCGTTATCGGACGAAGGCGACGATGCAGCCTTGCTTGACATCTTATTGAAACACATGCCCGCGATGCCACGCAAAGATGAGGCAAGCGGCGCATTCACTGCGCAACTTATGGACGCAGGGGATGGTAGCGGCGATGCGATGCTGGAGCTACCTGACGAACTACTGGCATTGGTCGGCTGGAAAGAAGGCGACGTACTCATCATGGCGATCACCGAGGCGGGCGAATTGCGGTTAAAGCGCACTGATCGTTGATCGTCGAACGTGATGCTTGCCAGGAGTCTCAAACTTTATCTTTAAAATCGATTAATCAGAGGTGTTTTGGCGACACAAAACCGCAGATAGCAGCCGATGAGTTCTGCGATAGCGGTTGCGAAAAACAGGCCGAAGGTGCGCCCAACACCAGTCCACTCCATCTCAGCCCCGCTTCAAGCTGACGAAGCCGGGGTTGTCTTCGGGCACACCCATTGAGGCGCCGCCACCGCATCCTGTACCACTGAGACTTGTGGTTGAGGACAAGTCTTCAATAATCGTGCAATCCTTGGCCGTTCCGCCGCAGCAGGCAGCATCGCAGCTTTCGACGAAGGCCGCCAAGCTCACCTCCAACTGGCGAAACTCGGCAATCTTCGTCCGGACAGCGTTCAAGTGCTCTTGCGCCAAATCGCGAACCTCGACGCACGCACGGTCGCCATTTTCGAACAAGCTGACCAGGTTGCGTACCTGCTCGATGGGAAAACCAAAGTCCCGACACCGCTTGATGAACAATAGGCGCTTGTAGTCCGCATCGCCATAGTACCGTCGCCCATTGGCCGCACGGGTTGCGTGCGGCAACAGACCAATCTCTTCGTAATACCGAATCGTCGGGACCGTGCACTGCACCTGCTTGGCTAACGCGCCAATCGACAAATTGTCATTTCCCATCATTTTTCTTTCAAAAATCACTTGATCCTCAAGGTACTTGAGGATGTACAGTCTTATCAAGTACTTTTTCACGGGTATACAAAATAGGAGGAAGCGATGAAGAATTTTCTGAAGAAATATGGACTGATCGGCGGTACCGCGGCGGCATGTGTGGCCTGTTGTACCGTGCCGATTTTTATAGGCCCACTGCTGGCCTGGATTGGCGTAACCAGTCTTGGGCTCGTCTTTTCGCCGTGGTACCTGCTTTTGTTGGCGGTCCCCGCGCTGCTGATGGTCATGCGAAAGCTGAACAACCAAACTGCGCGGCCGAACCGTGCTACCACCGGTGGCTGCGGCTGCGGTACGCCGACCCTAAGTGACGAAAGGAAAAATCATGGCTGTCAATAAACCTGCACCCATTGCGTGCACGCTGTCGCCCGCAGAATTTAACAACCGCGCCGCGTGGATTGCACAGCTGGCCGGTACCGTACTGTTGTCACACCGGATTGACGGTGGCACCGCGCATTTACTCTATCGCCATGACGCAAGAAAGGCAGTCGAACAGTTCGTGCAGCAAGAGCAAGCGTGCTGCGGCTTTCTCAGCTTTGAGATGGGACAGACGCCTGACGGTATTACGCTGACCATTACGGCACCGCCGGAAGCTTTGAGCGATGCAGCGGCGCTATTTGCGCACCTGCTTCCGTCTCATGAAACGCACGTCAGTCCCGCCGTAGTCCCTAGACCTCGCGGGTGTGGCTGCGTCGGTTCTTGTGGAAGCTGACATGGAGCTTGTACACCTACATGGCAGATTGGCAGTCTCCGGCCACGGCGGCAGGTCTGCTGCCATTGCTCGCTCCTGGTTGATGGGTGTCGTTCTCACCCTGTTGTTCGGACTTTACGCTACGCTGGCGCACTCCCAAACCGGGCAGGTCACGACCGAACATGTCCGTGCCGAACTGGTAGCGCATGCGCCGCACGGAATAGCCCCTGGCAAGCCGGTTTGGCTCGGCTTACGCATCCAGCATCAACCCCATTGGCATACCTATTGGAAGAATCCAGGCGATTCGGGATTGGCAACGAGCCTGGCGTGGACGCTGCCAACAGGATTTGCAGCCGGCGACATCGCTTGGCCAACACCGACAAAGCTGCCGGTCGGCCCATTGATGAACTATGGTTATGAAGGAGATTTGCTGCTACCGGTACCGCTCACAGTACCAGACGGTTTTGCAGGGACGTCATTGCCGGTATCGCTACGCGCGGACTGGCTGGTGTGCAAGGACCTTTGCATACCTGAGTACGGCGAATTCAAGCTGGACCTGCCTACGCAGCCAACCACCGCACACGCAGCGCTCTTCAAGGAGGCTCACGCAAACCAACCGGTTACCGTGCCGGCCTTGACTGCCGACGCTCACTTGGACGCCAATATGCTGGTCGTCACGTTACAAAACGTGCCGCCGTCGCTGCAAGGCAAACCGGTGCAGCTGTTCGTGGAGACGCCGGGGGTGATCGAGTACGCGGGCGCGGCGACGCAAGAATGGAGTGCCGAGAAACTGATAGTGCGCCTGCCGCTGGCTGCGCAGCGCAGCGAAAGTCCTGCGTCAATGTATGCGGTGCTGACGGCCGCGCATCAGTCACCCGGTATTCGCGTGAGTTTCGACATCAAGGGGTCTTGGCCGCAATCCGGTACAGGCGTCGCAACCGAGGTTCCATCGACGTCGGCTACACCGTGGATGCTGACCTTGCTGTTTGCCTTTCTCGGCGGAGCCATCCTCAACCTCATGCCGTGCGTCTTCCCGGTTTTGTCGCTTAAGGTGCTCGGCTTTGCCCAGCATGCCGGCAACCGGAGACGGGTTGTTGCAGGCGGGCTGGCGTATACCGCTGGCGTAGTGGCGTCCTTCCTGCTTTTGGCCGCACTGTTACTGACCTTGCGTGGCAGCGGAGAGCAGCTGGGCTGGGGCTTCCAGCTGCAATCGCCGCTCTTCGTCGCTGGACTGGCCGTCCTGTTCACTCTGATCGGCTTGAATCTGGCCGGCCTGTTTGAGTTTGGCAATATGCTCCCCGGCAGCGTAGCGTCGATGCGGGCGCGCAATCCGGTCACCGACGATTTCCTCACCGGCGTACTGGCCGTAGCCATCGCGTCGCCCTGTACTGCGCCTTTCATGGGCGTGGCACTCGGCGCAGCATTAACGCAGCCGGCGCCGCAAGCACTTGCCGTCTTTGGAGCATTGGGACTGGGCATGGCAGCGCCGTATCTGGCGGCCAGCCTGTTCCCCGGTGTCGCACGCATCTTGCCGCGCCCCGGCGCTTGGATGGCACGCTTTAAAACATTTATGGCGTTCCCGATGTTCGCCACCGTGGTGTGGCTGGTCTGGGTTCTCGGCAAGCAAGTCGGCATCAATGGTGTCGCAGCCATTCTGGGGCTGCTGGTCGCCGTGGCATTCGCTGCGTGGATATTTGGCACGCGGATAAACACGACCCGCGGCAGGTGGGCGTGGAACGGTGGTGCTGCGGCAGTGGTGCTTGCCATATCGGTGTGGGCATGGCCTTCTCTGCAAGGCGAGCAGGCGACACAAGCCTCTATACAGACGCCTACTTCATCAAGTTGGCAAGTATGGTCAACAGAGGCGGTACAACGCGCAGGACAGGACGGCCGGCCGGTATTTGTTGATTTCACCGCCGCCTGGTGCGTGACCTGCCAGTACAACAAACGCACCACGCTCTCAGACGAATCGTTGTTGAAGGAGTTTGAGGCAAAGAATGTGCTGTTGCTGCGCGCGGACTGGACAAGCCGGGACGAAAGAATCACCCGGGAGCTGATGCGCCTGGGGCGCAGTGGCGTACCGGTGTATGCCTTTTACACTCCAGGCGCAGACCAGCCGAAGCTGCTGTCCGAGTTGCTCAGCGTGGCGGAGGTACGCGAGACGCTAAAAGCGCTCAGCTCTCCAAAACCACAAACCGATAATTTATAGAAGGAGATGTTTATGAAAACAGTCATTGCAACCGTATTGTTTGCCGCCGCAAGCGCGGCATCAGCGCAGGCCATCGTCAGCCAGGCAGCCCCGCCGTTTACTGCCACCGATATCACGGGCAAAACGGTGTCGTTGTCCCAGCTCAAGGGAAAATACGTGGTGCTGGAGTGGTTCCAGCCAAACTGTCCATTCGTGCAAAAGCACTACAACAGCGGCAACATGCCGGCGGTGCAGAAGTATGCGGCCGGCAAGGACGTGGTATGGCTTTCGGTACACACCACCTATGAAAGCACTGCCGAGGAGACTGCCGCCTTGGGAGATTGGATGAAATCGAACAAGGCAGCGCCTTCGGCAGTCCTCGTCGATACGAAGGGCGCGATGGGCAAGGCATATGGCGCGAAAGCCACCCCGCACATGTACCTCATCAACCCGTCTGGAAGGCTTGTGTACGGAGGCGCGATTGACAGCAAGCCGACCGCTAACCCGGCCGATATCCAGACAGCGACGAACTACGTCAAGCAGGCAATCGACGAATCACTGGCAGGGAGGCCTGTGAGTAAGCCGGTTACACAGGCCTACGGGTGTTCAGTGAAGTACAGCTGGACAGGGTTGTGGTAGTGCCGCTTCATAAAATCATTAAGCGCCAGGGGGGCTGGCGCCATGATGGCACCGTCCAAGGTTATATCGACGAAGCCAACCAGTTCGAAGAAAATGCTGCGGGAAGCTTGCTGCGTCGACGCCCTGGCACAACATGAGATGACTATTCCGATGAAAGCACGCCATAGTGCGCTGAAGAGAATGCGCAGCGTCAACAGTGGCTGATTGATTACATTAGGAATTCGGCCTATCGGCGTCCAAGGAAAAGCCAATATGATGTTCAAAATCGTCCGCCATAGGGGATCGCTTTCTAACACCTGCGACGTAATCAGGCCAAGCATGCCTTAAACTGACATCCCACGAGCAGGTGCTCGATAATTCCAATAGGGGGTGTTTCCTTGGACCGTCTTGTTCTTGAGCGCCGACAGGTCTGGATTTACCTGTCGGCCATCATTGGTGGCCTGCTGGCAGGCAGCGCCTGGCCCGGCATCGCCCCGACCTTGGAGGTGCTGCTATGGCCGGCGCTGGCCGTCCTGCTGTATGCCACATTCGTGCAGGTGCCACTGCTGCATTTGCGCGACGCCTTTCGTGACCGTCGCTTTGTTGCGGCGATACTTATCGGAAATTTCATTGTCCTGCCCGCCCTTGCTTGGGCGCTGGTTCAATGGCTACCCCCTGATCCGGCTGTGCGCCTTGGCGTGCTGTTGGTGTTGTTGGTGCCTTGCACCGACTGGTTCATCACGTTCAGCCAGCTCGGTGGCGGCAATGTGCCTCGTGCCATCGCCGTGACGCCCATCAACCTGCTGTTGCAGCTCCTGCTGCTGCCGGTGTACCTGTGGCTCATGCTGGGGAGCGGGCCGATTGCCGGGCTCGGCCTGACCGAAATCTGGCCTGCTCTCCTGGTGGTGGTCCTGCCGCTGATTGCGGCGGCGGTGTCGGAGCGCTGGATCGAAGCGAAACCGGAACGGACCAATGTGCGCGACCGGCTGGCGTGGTGGCCGGTGCCGCTCCTGGCCTTAGTCGTGTTCATGATCGCCGGGGCGCAGGTCAGTGCGGTGCGGGATGCGCTTGGCCTGTTTCCAGTCGTCGTTCCGCTGTTCATTGTTTTCCTGCTGCTGGCCGCATTGATCGCCAAGGGGCTGACCAGCCTGATGGCACTGCCGACCGATCATGGACGCACGCTGGCGTTTAGCCTGGGCACCCGCAATTCCTTCGTTGTACTGCCCTTTGCCTTGTCCCTGCCTGCCGGCTGGGAGGTCGCGGCGGTGATCATCGTGGTGCAGTCGCTGGTCGAACTCTTCGGCATGGTGTTCTACCTGTGGTGGATGCCGCGCCACCTCTTCCGATAGGACTGTCATGGAAAAGTGGATCGCCTACGCGTTCATCTCGATGTTCTTTGCCGGCTTTACCTCGGTCATCGCCAAGATGGGCCTGACTGGGATTACTGGTGAGCTGGGCTTGACCATCCGCACGATCTTCGTCTGCGGCTTTGTGTTGGCTTTTGCCGCATGGGCCGTGCCGGCGCGGGATCTGGCAACAGTGGGGACGCGCAATTTTCTGTGGCTTGGGCTGTCGGGCGTGACGACCGCCTTGTCGTGGATTTTTTATTACAAGGCGTTGAAACTCGGTGACGTGGCCACTGTGGCACTGATCGACAAGGGCAGTGTCGTGGTGGCGATGCTCATGGCCTGGTTGGTGCTGCGCGAAGTCATTACGTTGCGCATGCTGATCGGTGCGGCGTTGATCGTTGCGGGTCTGATCGTTATTGCACGAAAGTAGCTGCCCGATCAAAGTAGCCAGGCAGGGACCTATATGCAAAATTCCTTGAAAAAAATTCTACATTACTTTAGTTTCGGTGATGATGCGGGTGTCCGTCTGGTTCCATCTCTGCATGCCCGTGCCGATCACCGGTCATGCAGTCTTCGCCTTCAAATTCCACATCCACAGTAACGTGCTCAAAGGTTTTTTTGTCGAGCAGGCCTCGTACTGTGTTTTTCGCAGCAATTACGTCCTCACGGCTCGCGCCGCCTTCCATCACGAGATGGGTGGTCAGCACATGGCGTTCGCCATCAATGGACCAGCTATGCGTGTGATGCACCGAGAGGACCTTTGGAACGGCTAACAGCGCACTTTCAAATTTCTCGTCATCAAACGTTTGCGGCGCCTTTTGGAGAAAGACATCGCAGAACTGGCGTAGGTTCCGAAAGACATTCCACAGCACGAACAACGAAATACCAATGGACAAAATCGGGTCAATGATAGGCACGTCCCAAATTGCCATAATACCTGCGCCAACCAGCACAGCAAGCCAGCCGAGGGTGTCTTCCAACAAATGCCAGCTCACCACCCGTTCGGTCAGGGACGACCCCTTTCTTACCTTAAGGACGGCCGCGCCATTAAAGATGACGCCGACAACGGCAAGCAGCATCATGCCCGGCGCATTGACCGCCTCCGGCGAGAACAGGCGATTGACTGCGTGCCACAGAATGAAGGCTAGACCTGCCATGAGCACGACTGCGGTAATCAATCCACCGAGCAAGGAGTAGCGTCGATAGCCGTAGGTGTTCTGTGGCGTGCGCCCTTGTTTCGATAACCGGTCGAAGTACCATGCCAAACCAAGCGACATGGAGTCGCCCAGATCATGCACCGCATCGCTCAGAATCGCGATACTGTTGGTCCAAAGCCCGCCAATAATCTCGAGTATCGTAAAACTCAGATTGAGGAAAAAAGCTATTTTCAGGTTACTGGCACCGCCTTGCCCTTGCATGCCATGTGCATGATTGTCACCCATACGCGTTCTTCTCCTGTTTCATTCGTCATGTAACGCTCCGAATACTATTGCGGTTGGCGTTATTTTTTCCAGAATGCGAGCCGGTGCTGCCAGGGCGCCGGGGCATTGCGCTCGAACTCTTCGTCTTCACCCCGCCTATGCGCCATCTGGTAAAGCAGTGGCAACACCAGCAGCGTCAAGATCGTCGAAGAGAGAATGCCGCCAATCACCACGGTCGCGAGCGGGCGCTGTACTTCCGCACCGGTGCCGGTGGCAATGGCCATCGGCACGAAGCCGAGCGATGCAACCAGCGCCGTCATCAACACCGGGCGCAGCCGCGTCAATGCGCCTTCGTGGATGGCGCCATCAAGCGGCCGGCCTTCCTCGCGAAGGGTACGGATGAACGAAATCATCACCAGGCCGTTGAGCACCGCCACGCCGGACAATGCGATAAATCCGACTCCGGCTGAAATCGACAGAGGAATACCGCGCAGCCACAGCGCGGCGATGCCGCCGGTCAGCGCAAACGGCACCCCGGTAAAGACGAGCAGACCATCTTTCACGTTGCCGAACATGGCAAACAGGAGCATGAATACCAGCAGCAAGGCGACCGGCACCACGATTTGCAAACGTCGTGTGGCCGACTGCAGTTGCTCGAACGTGCCGCCCCAGGTAATCCAGTATCCGGTTGGAACCTTGACCGCCTGCTGCACTTGTTGCTGAGCATCCGCGACGAACGAGCCGATATCGCGTCCCCGCACGTTGGATGTCACAATGACGAGCCGCTTGCCGTTTTCGCGGCTGATCTGGTTCGGGCCGGGCGCCTGTTTCAGCGTGGCTACCTCGCCAAGTTGGGTATAGGCTGCGGCATCAGATTCTCCATCTCCGCGACCGGGCAAACGAATCGGGATCTGCTTGATCGCATTGATGTCGTTCCGCAGGTTTTCCGGCAAGCGGACGATAATATCGAAACGACGGTCGCCCTGAAACAACACACCGGCTTCGCGCCCGCCCGTTGCGATCGACAACGCTTCCTGCACCTCGCCGACGTTGATTCCCAGTCGCGCGGCTTTTGCCCGGTCAATCTGCACGGTGAGCATGGGCAGGCCCGTTGTCTGTTCGACCTTCACGTCGGCAGCGCCGGAAACGCCCATCAGCACGTCGGAAATTTGATCCGCGGTACGATTCATCACGTCCATATCATCGCCAAACACCTTGACCGCAACATCGCTGCGCACGCCCGAAATCAATTCATTGAAGCGCATCTGAATTGGTTGGGTGAATTCATAGTTATTGCCCGGAACCTTGGCAACCGCTTCCTGCATCGCGGCAACCAAGTCTGCCTTGCTGCGCGTCGGATCCGGCCATTCCGATTTCGGTTTGAGCATGACGAAATTATCGGCGACATTGGGCGGCATTGGGTCTGTGGCGATCTCCGCCGTGCCGATTTTGGCAAATATCTTGTCTACTTCCGGAAAGCGCTTGATCGTGCGTTCCAGTTCGGTTTGCATTTCAATGGCTTGCGTCAGGCTGGTCCCCGGTATGCGCAGCGCGTGCAATGCGATATCACCTTCATTCAGGCTCGGGATGAATTCACTGCCCATTCGCGTCAGCAACAGTCCACTCAACACGACTGCAACACCAGCGATGGTCAGCACCAGCGGTTTGCTGATCATGGCCCAGTCGAGAATCGGCTCATAGCGCCGTTTCGCCCAGATCATCACGCGATTTTCCTTTTCGCCGACCTTGTCCCCAATCAAAAGGGCAACGGCCGCAGGGATGAAAGTGAGTGAAAGAATCATAGCGCCAACCAGAGCCGCCACCACCGTAAACGCCATCGGATGAAACATCTTTCCTTCGACACCAGACAGCGCGAAGATCGGCAGGTACACGACCATGATGATCAACTGGCCGAATATCAGCGGGCGGCGCGCTTCCTTCGATGCCTCAAACACTTCGTGGAAGCGCTCATTGCGTGTCAGCGGCCGGCCTGCGGCCGCCTGCGCATGCGCGAGACGTCGGACGCAGTTTTCGACAATTACTACCGCACCGTCGATGATGATGCCGAAGTCCAGCGCACCCAGGCTCATCAGGTTCGCGCTGACGCCGTTGGTGACCATGCCGGTGAAGGTAAATAACATCGACAGCGGAATCACCATTGCCGTAATAATCGCGGCGCGGATGTTGCCTAGAAACAGGAACAGAATGGCGATCACCAGCAGCGCGCCTTCCATCAGGTTCTTTTTCACCGTGGCGATGGCTTTGTCCACCAGGATCGTGCGGTCATAGACTGCCGTGGCCGTTACGCCTTGCGGCAAGGTGCCATTGACTTCCCGCATCTTTTTGTCAACCGCTGCCGCCACCGCGCGGCTGTTTTCACCCAACAGCATGAATACCGTGCCCAATACCACTTCCTTACCGTTTTCGGTCGCCGCACCGGTACGCAACTCCTTGCCGATACCAACTTCGGCCACATCTCGTATATGCAAGGGGACGCCTTGCCGGGTACTGATAACGATATTGCCGATATCGTCGATGTTGGTGACCTGTCCCGGCGCACGGATCAGGTATTGTTCGCCGCTTTTTTCGATATACCCGGCGCCGACATTATTGTTGTTGTTCTCGAGCGCTGTCACCAGATCCTGCAGGGACAATCCATGCGCCATCAGCTTGTCGGGAAAGGGGGCAACCTGAAACTGCTTGGCGTTGCCGCCGATCGTGTTGATTTCCGTGACGCCCGGCACATTGCGCAACTGCGGCTTGATGATCCAGTCCTGAATCTCCCGCAGATCGGTCGGCGTGTAGGGTGTACCATCCGGCTTCAGTGCACCAGGTTTCGCTTCAACCGTCCACATGTAGATTTCACCGAGGCCGGTGGAGATCGGACCCATGGTAGGCACCACGCCCGCCGGCAATCGTTCTTTGGCTTCCTGGATGCGCTCGTTGACCAGTTGCCGGGCAAAATAAATGTCGGTGCCTTCCTTGAAAATGACGGTGACTTGCGATAGGCCGTAGCGCGAGATCGACCTGGTTTGCTCCAGCCTCGGCAAGCCGGCCATCACGGTTTCGATCGGAAAGGTGATGCGCTGCTCGGCTTCCAGCGGAGAATAGCCGGGCGCGCTGCTGTTGATTTGCACCTGGACATTGGTAATGTCGGGAACCGCGTCAATGGGCAGCTTCTGGTAGCTGAAAATACCGAGCGCGGCGATGCCCAGTGTCATCAACAGCACCAGCCAGCGCTGGTCGATGGCAAAGCGGATAATTTTTTCAAACATGAATATTCCTTCAGCTAGAGGGCTGCGTCGCCGCGTTCGTTGGTGCGAATGCGCACCATATCTTCGACTGCGGAAACAGCAATCAAGCCGTCTCCCGGATTGCCGGTGTACGCTGCGGTGCGGATGGCCTCGACGGCATCCTGCGCAATATCATCTGGACAAAACATCAACAGCATGATGTGATCGTGCATGTCGGGATTCCATTCATCCGGTGTGAAAACATGTTGGATGCCATGCCCGCGAGCATGCCCGCGCACAGGAAACAAGGTAAAGCCGGGCAAATGGCTGAGGCGATGCAAGGCTTGTTCGACCGGGTCGAGCCGATGCGGCTGAATGATTGCGATAATCTGTTTCATTTTCTCTCCTCAATGGTCGTGGCTGGCGCTTGCCTTGCCCAGCTCCGCCTTCATCAGAAAACTGTTCGTCGCGGCGTATTGCTCCCCCACGTTCAGTCCCTTGCGCACCTCCACGAACTTGCCGTCGCTGCGGCCGAGTTCCAGCGGACGCGCTTCCAGTGCATTGCCGTAGCGTCCGAATGCGACAGTCCAGTCGCGCACGGTTTGAATCGCTTCTGTCGATATGGCAACCGGCACGTCAACTTCATCGGCAACCAGCGCGACGTTGACCGGCAAGCCCGGACGCCATATGCCTTTCGGATTGGCCAGAACGACCCGTGCTGTGGCCGTGCGCGTTTGTTCGCCGACCAGCGCGCCGATATACGAAACAGTTCCGCTGCCTTGTGCATCGAATGAGCTCGCCCTGACGGTGGCTTTCTGCCCGGTTTTTACGCTGTTGATGTCTTGTGCGCGAACGGTCAAGTCAACCCATACGGTGGCCAAGTCGGAAATGTCAAAGATATTTGCATCCTCCTTTATGACCGTACCGGCCGAAATTTGCTTGTTGGTGATGACGCCGTCAATCGGTGAGCGGATTTCATATCGGGTCAAATTGCCGGACGTCGAAGATGCGCCCAGCGACACGAGCTTTTGCCGGGCGCTCTGAACGGCAATCTGCGCTTCCTGCATGGTTGCGCGCGCCTGCAGATAATCCTGTTCGGCGGAAATCTTTTCTTCCCATAGCTTCTTCTCCCGCTCATAGGTGATACGTGCCAGGCCCAAGCGCTGTTGCGCCGCCAGTAGTTCGCTGCGCTGGTCGGACAGTGCCTGGCTCGAGACCACGGCAAGCACCTGGCCCTTGCGGACCTGGTCGCCGGCGTTCGCCCGCACGGACTCGACCACGCCGGATAACCTCGGCACGACATGAACGGTGCGGTCTTCGTTCAAGCGGATTTCGCCAATCAGTTGCAGCGTTGTCTTGATACGGGCCGGGCCGGCAGCAAGAATCTGTACGCCGTTTTGCTTGAGCTGTTCATCGGTCATGGTGACCCGCGCTTCTTCCTGCTCATAAGTGAACTGGTATGGCGTGTTGCCGTACTTTGCATTCACGCTCACCTTGAACGAATGCGGCTCTTCAACGACGGCGTTGCCCTTCAGGTAATCATTTTCTTTTTCGAATGTGATTACCTGCGGTTTACGCCCCAGGCGTTCCAGCGTCAGGGTAAGCTGAGTGGCGTCTGGGTCAATCGGCTTGCCGTTCTGATAGGTGTACACCCTGAATTCGGGCTCGACATCTTGCTCGAAAATGCTGACTTCGAGGCCGTAGCCATCTTCGGTGAACAGCTTGCCGCCATGCGGTCCCTTTTGCGGCTCGGCCTCTGCATGATGTTCTTCATCTGCATGTTCTTTGGCGTCATCATGCTTGGCATCGCCTTTTTCACCATGATGCTCTGCATCGGCGTGTCCTTTGGTTTCGGCATGCCCATGGCCTTGTTCTTCGCCAGCCGGTTGCGCCTGGTCCGTACCCAGGATCAGGGCACCTAACAGCACGCCAATAACAAGAACGATAACGATGACGACACTTTGCTTGTTGCGAGAATTGATTTTCATTGTGGCCTCTGACTACTTGATAGGTGGAAACGGCGCACCGAGCAGGCGTTCGATATCGGTGGCGGCGCGATGCGTCTCGGCTAATGCACGTAAATATTGGAATCTGGCCTGGAAAAAGGTGCGTTGTGCATCCAGCACTTCAAGGAAGCTGAACTTGCCGAACTCAAAACCTTTGGTGGTCGCGTCGTAAGCGCTTTGTGCACCCGGCAGAATTTCCTGTTTCAACAGCGTGACTTCCTGGCGTGCGGCGCCAAGACGGTCGTATGCCTGCGCGAGTTCTGAATTGAGCCGCACTTCGGTGGCGAAAAGCTCGTCTCGCGCCTTGTCGGTGCGCCGCAACGCCTCCAGAAGATTGCCCTGGTTGCGGTCAAATATCGGAAGGGGAATGGACACGCCGACAATTGCCTGATTGCGCCCGAGCTGCTCGTCGCGTTTGGCGCCGAAGCTTAAAGTGAGATCAGGCATCTGGCGGGAACGCTCGACACCTGCCAAGGCCCGCCGCCGATCGACTTCGATGCGCGCCCTTGCCAGACCGGGTGATTGTTGCAATTGCTGCGCCAGTTGGTCGAACGCTGGAACGGCTGGCAAGGATTGCTCGGTGTCAACGGCCTGTTCGAATCGCGGTGTGACGCTGCCCCAGGTCGCGGCCAGACGCCTGCGCGCACTTTGTACGTCACTGGCGGCCAATGCCAGTTTGGAACGCACGTTTGCTTCCGCCACCCGGGCGCGCGTTTCTTCAACGGGCGACACTTTGCCGGCAAGAACCCGTTTGGCGGCCACATTCGTTGCGCGTTGCGCAAGCTCGGAGGATGCTGTTGCGAGCTGCAACTGTTCCTGGGCGGTCATCAATTCATAAAACGCGGCCACCACGACCGCGCGAATCTCGCTGCGTTTGCCGGCAAGGTCAATCATCGCTGCATCGCGGCCACGTTCGGCAGCGGTCATTCTTGCCGAACGCTTGCCGCCAAGCTCAATCGGGACATTGATTTGCACAGTCGTGGTTCGGGTCGCCTGCCGGGTATCGTCGACCGATGCGCTGATGGAAGGATTGGGAATGACGCCTGCCTGAAGGACATTGCCGTCCAGCGCATCGACTTCACGCGCCGCCACAGCAATTTCAGGATTTGCGCGCATCGCCAATGCCAGTGCTGCAGGCAACGATAACGGCCCAGTGCTTTCGACAGTGGGGGCTGGATAAGCAGCGCTATCGTCAGATAGGCTTTGCTGGGCCGATACGTGGGGGATTGCGAATGCCGCGAATGCCAGCGGCAAGAACAGCTTGTGCATCGAATTCTCCTTGTTGAAAACACAAAAGAATCCGGCGCGCCGTGCGCACAACTAATCGATTTGGAAAAACAGAATAGGGGCAGCGTGCCGGACTAAGCGGCACGCATCCATTTCGGCCGCTCGGGCCGATCAGGTAGGAGGTAGGAAATAAGAGGGATATGCCTACCAAGCTGCTCCGCTTGCAGCGGTTCGGATAGCGTCGACAAAAACGCAGTCGGGAGGAGACCAGCGCTTGCCAAGTGGCAGGCCACACAGTCATTGTCGACGGTCAGTGTCGATGGGTCTTTGACCGGCTCGGCTTGTTTTGCCTGATGCGCATGTTCATGATGGCCGAAATGCTGTGCTGCTACGCCGCTTTCGTGTTTGCAATAGGTTGCGACAGCTGCCCAAGACACCTGCAGAGGTAGTGCAAACAGTAAAAGGATGATCAGAAAACGTCGCATGGCCAAAATTGTATCGGGTAATACCCTGTTAAGCAAACCGTTTGCCTAGATCCAGCGGCGAACGCGCGCTGAATATACGGCATACGCGGACCCGTGTCGTTGCAGCAAATACGCTTCTTCAAGACGCACCTGAAACTGCATCAGCACGTCACCCACCAGCCAGATGGCCACTGTCACCGCATTTGGGCGAATCAGCATCATCCCCAACAAGCTCAAGCGCATCGCCAGAAAGATCGGATTGCGCGACACGGCAAACAATCCCGACGTCACCAGTGCGGTCCGATGCTGCATATCGATACCGATTCTCCAGGACAATCCCATCTGGTATTGCGCGCCGACGGTCCAGAGCAGTGCCATCGCCAGCAAAATCCATCCTATGGAACGCAGCGCCGGCCTGGAAAGCCATGCAATTTCCCCGGTATAGCGGCCGAGGTCGGGGTGCACCGCCTGCAGCAGCACGTAGGCGACCAGGCTTACCATCACGATGCGCATGCCCTTGGTGACAAAGCCGTACACGTCATCACTGGACGGCAGCACATACGGGTTCTTGCCTGACAAGCGCCATACCCGCAGCGTGGGCCAGACAAACGCCGCCGTAAAGTAAAGCAGGAAGACAACGGCCAGGAGCGTGCTTTCTGTCAGTGCGCTCATGCGGCGTCTCCAGCTAATTTCCCATCGCGTAGTTCGCGTCTGGATTGTCCAATGACCGTTCTCGCTGCAGACAGTCCCAATATGCCCATGATCACGGCCACCGCAATATCAGGCCATCCGGTACCGGTGCCGAAGACGCCCAGCGCGGCGATGATCACGGCGATATTGCCGATGGCGTCGTTGCGGGTGCACAGCCATACCGAGCGCATATTGGCGTCGCCGTCGCGAAACGCGTACAACAGAATCGCCACCGACAGATTGGCGGCAAACGCGAGCACGCCAATGATTCCCATGGTCGCCGCCTCGGGCACGATGCCGTGGGCCAGGTTCCATGCGGCCGATCCGAGCACGAACACGCCATAGCCGCCCATCGTCCATCCCTTGAACAAGGCGGTGCGCGAGCGCCAGATCGGCGCCAGGCCAAGCACAAACAGCGACAAGCCATAGTTGGCGGCGTCGCCAAAGAAGTCGACCGCATCCGCGAGCAACGCCACGGAACCGGCGCGCCAGCCGCCGGCCAGTTCGACGACAAACATCGCGGCGTTGACAACGAGCGCAACCCACAGGATGCGCCGGTAGCGCGGGTCGATGGGTGGTTTTTCAGCAGAACAGGTATTGGTGCAGCAATCAGCCATGGTGGCTCCTTTAAGGTATATTTACATTACACACCCTGTAGTTACTATAGGGTCAAGCGCGAAATTAAAGGAATTGCCATGTTGCATCCATTACGCAAAATCGGGGAATTGGCCCGGCTGACTGGTTCCCAGGTGGAAACCATTCGCTATTACGAACGCGAAGGCTTGTTGCCGGCGCCGACCCGGTCCGAAGGCAATTACCGGCTCTATGGCGATGCGCATGTCGAGCAGCTGCTATTTATCCGGCATTGCCGGTCGCTGGATATGGCGCTGGATGAAATTCGCAGCTTGCTTTCGTTTCGGGATGCGCCGCAGCAGAACTGTGGCGACGTCAATACTCTGCTGGATCGGCATATTGACCATGTTGCGCAGCGCATCGCCGAACTGACGACATTGCAAGCGCAGCTACACGATTTGCGCCGGTTATGCGATCACGCGCAAGCTGCCAAGGATTGCGGGATATTGCAAAGCCTGTCATCGCCCGATGGGGCTACGCCTAAAAAGCTCGGTGTGCATGGAGGCGGATGTCACTAACCGGAGCACACGGTCATCACGCTGTCGCCGTATGCAGCTTGAGGCACGACCTGAGAAAAACCGGGTACCGTCGCATCATGCAACGAGACACCCTTTGTTCACATGCGGCCGTGTTGACAAGGCAGTAACAATTAGGGCACTGTGTCGGCTTGCCAACATACTGACCGGACCGGTCGACCGATCACATGAGTGGGATTCATGAGACTGCGTATCCACGCTTAAAGCTGGAATTCTCCGAACAGGAGTTGATTGCCATCTATACGCCGACGCCCGCCGAGCTAAAGTTCGTCGCCGCGCATTATCGGCAAATCTCGCAACAGACTTTTCTACTCATCCAGCTAAAACTGCTGCAACGCCTTGGCTATTTCGTCGCATTGACTAGCGTGCCAGCAGTAGTGATCGAATTTGTCTGTTCGCGTGCCCAAGTGCGTGTGCCGACCAAAGCAGCACTGGCGCGTTACGACCAGTCGGGCACCCGCCACCGTCACCAGATGCGCTTACGTGACTATGTCGGCATCCGGGTGCTGGATAAGGAAGCAGCAACGTGGCTGCAGCAACAGGCGTTGCAAGCAGCGCAGACCAAGCAGGAGCTGCCCGACATCATCAATGTCCTGATCGAAGAACTGATCCAGCGCCGCTATGAACTGCCTGGCTTTACCCATCTGTTTCGTCTGGCTCGTAATGCACGGGCCACCATCAATGACCGTATCTATAAAGCCGTGGCTGGCGCCATGCCGGACAGTGTCACAGCGCGGCTCGATGGGCTCATGCAAACGAGCCCCGGCCGCAGCGTCTGGGACAGCTTAAAACGTGAACCGAAACAGCCCAATGTCCGGGAGGTGAGCGATTTTCTGCAGCATATCGACATGATGATCGGTTTGTCCGAAAACTTGCCGGATACCGAGCATATTGCCGCTACCAAGCGCGAGCAGCTGGTTTTGGAAGCCAGAGCGCTGGACTTGGCGGAAATGCGCGCGCTCAAGCCGTTGAAGCGCTATACGCTGGCTGTGCTGCTGATCCAAACGCAGTTGCAAAAGGCAATGGATGATGTGGCCGAAATTTTTATCAAGACCATTCGCAACATGCATAACGTGGCCCAGGAGCGGCTGCGGCAGTACCACTTGCAACAGGCCGAACAAGTTGAACGGCTCGTTGGCCGGTTTCGGGAGGTACTCACCGTCTTAAGTGAGGATGGCACCAGCGACCAGCGCGTGGCCCGCGTAGAAAAGTCGCTCGATGGCGACGTAGAAAGCTGGATTGCCGAATGCGACGAGCACATGGCTTACGCCGGGAATAATTATTACCCTTTCATGCTCTCGGGCTATAGCGCCAAGCGCAGCTTGCTGTTCAAATGCCTGGAAGCGCTGACATTGCGATCGAGCTCGCAAGATGAGAGCCTGTTGCGTACGATTACCTTGGTCCAGAAGTACCGGTCCAGCCATCGCGAACACTTGTCCATCGCAGAAAGCGGCCTGGACACGCTGGCGCTGGACTGGATGCCCGAAAAATGGCGCTATCTGGTGTTTGGCAAACGACAAAGCGCGGCGCCCACACACTTTCATCGCAAGTATTTCGAGCTGGCGGTGTTTTCTGAAGTCATGGGTGAGTTGAAGTCAGGCGATCTGTATGTCGAACACAGCGGCGACTATGACGATTACCGCAACCATCTGGTGAGCTGGGAAGAGTTTGAGCAGGAAGTGCAGGGATACGGTGAACTGGTAGGTTTGCCGGTCGAAACGGATGCGTTCGTGGCCGCATTGCGTGACCAGCTGCGCACGCTGTCCAAGGAAGTGGACAAGCGTTTTCCGGAGAACGGCCATGTCGATATCGATGATTCGGGTCTCGTGATCCGACGTTCCGAGCGCCAAAAGCCGCCGCCGGAGCTCGAATTCGTCGACGAAGCGATCCGGTCGCAAATGAATGATGCCAGTATCCTGGACGTATTGACCGAGACGGAAAAATGGCTCGATTTACATCGTTTGTTTGGTCCGTTGTCCGGGTTCGAGTCGAAGGTCGATGACCCGCGCAAGCGCTTCATCACCACGTTGTTCTGTTACGGCTGCAACCTGGGGCCCACCCAGACAGCGCGGTCCGTCAAGGGATTGAGCAGAAAACAGGTGGCGTGGCTCAATCTCAAGCATGTCACCGAGCAGCGCCTGGACAAGGCCATTGTCAAGGTCATCAATGCCTATAACCGCTTTGCCTTGCCTAGGTATTGGGGTTCAGGCAAGAGCGCATCGGCAGATGGCACCAAGTGGAACATGTACGAGCAGAACCTGTTATCGGAGTACCACATCCGCTATGGAGGGTATGGCGGCATTGGCTACTACCATGTATCGGATAAATACATCGCGTTATTCAGCCATTTCATCCCTTGCGGGGTCTATGAAGCGATTTACATCCTGGACGGCCTGATCAACAATCAGTCCGACATCCAGCCCGATACGCTTCATGGTGATACGCAGGCACAAAGCACGCCGGTATTTGGCCTGGCGCATCTGTTGGGCATCAACCTGATGCCGCGCATTCGCAACATCAAAGACCTGGTGTTTTACCGGGCAGACCGGGGCGACCAGTATGAGCATATCGGCAGCCTGTTCCGCGGCACGATCGACTGGGAACTGATTGGGCGGCATCTCAAAGACATGTTGCGGGTTGTAATCTCGATCAAGGCGGGCAGGATTGCGCCGTCGACCATCCTGCGGCGCCTGGGAACGGCCAGCCGGAAAAACAAGCTGTACTACGCTTTCAGAGAGCTGGGCAGGGTGATACGCACGCAGTTTTTATTAAAATACATCAACGACGCGGAACTGAGAAAAACCATTCATGCTGCAACGAACAAGAGCGAGGAATTCAATGATTTCGTGAAATGGCTGTTTTTTGGTGGCGGCGGCATCATTTCCGAAAACATCCGGCATGAGCAGCGCAAGGTGATCAAATACAACCAACTGGTCGCCAACATGGTCATTCTTCATAACGTCCATGGGATGTCGCGAATATTGAAAGGGCTTCAGACCAAAGGCGTGGTGCTGACAGAAGAGATATTGCGCGGTACGGCGCCGTATCGCCGAGATCATATCAACCGTTTTGGCGAGTATCCGCTGGATCTGGACCGGGTTATTGAACCGATGAATTATAAGGTCGATTTTTCTATATAAATCATTGCCTTAGGTCGCATCTGGCGAAAAAAACCGCAATCCCGGCCGACCCTCAAATGAATTGCATTGAATTTCGCCGCATGAAACTAAGCGACCCTCGCTCTCTCAGCCCGCAGGCGCTGCTTCATCAAAAGCACTGTCCGCACTGCCATGCATTTGCGCAAGAGATAGACGAAACCGAGCAACAGCTGGAGCGTTTCGCCGAACAGTCGATTCCATCCGGGTTGGAAGAACGCATATTGTTGTCGCATGAAAAAAGAAGCTTTCACCGGATTCGAAGTTTTGCACTTGCAGCCACGGTCGTTCTCGTTTCCAGTATTGGATTTTTCGGTTGGAACTATGTACACCATAAGGATGCCGCACAATTGGTAATCGAACACGTGGTGAATGAGCCTCACGCCTTATCCGCCATACGTAATGACGACACGGTGTTTTTCGAAAAGGTCCTCGCGGACTTCGGCGGGCAGCTCCGTGCGCCGCTGGGAAAAATTCGCTATATGACGCTTTGCGCAGAAGCGGAAGGGAACGGCTGGCACGTCGTACTGGAAACCGAGCAAGGACTGGCCACATTGATGCTCATTCCTGGAAGTCGGGTGAATGCCCAAGCCGTGGCCTCCAGCCATGGTTGGCATGCGCTCGTTGAGCCGGCGGGCAGAGGCCACTACGCAATTGTTACGCGAACACCGGGGCAAACCGAAGCGTTGAAGCAATTGATCCGTGAGCGAGTGAGCTGGAGTTAATAGCGGTACGCAGGGTGATCAGAATTAACGAGCCCTTGATCCAGTGTTGCGAAGTACAACAGGCTCGCTATTTACCAGCGCAGCAGACGATGACCGATCAACGCGCCTGCAACCGCCGGGATGGACATACCGATCACATACCAGATCGCGATGAACGGCACTTCCAGTTCAGGGCAATGAAGGGCGTACACCGTGGCGCTTACCGCCCCTGCGAGCAATCCGGCAGCGCCGCCGGCAAGCCGGAGACGGGTCGGAGCAAGGCCTTTCATCGCCCACACGGCCGCGATAAAAACGGGAATGGACAACAATGGGACACCGACCAGGCAATCCATCCAGGTATCGCCGAAGATCATCGATCTGCGTTCAGCCGGCGCTGCATTGAGCAACGCGAACATGCCGAGCGCCCATACCACTGCGGCCAGCGCACCCAGCATTGCAGGCGCACGGCCAAGCCGCACTCCAGGCTGCGCCAATCGTATCGCGGCATATAACGCGATGATTGCCACCAGTGCTGGAAACATCAGCTTGACCCAGAACATCGGCAGCAACAGCACGTCGCTGATATCCGGCCGCACGCCGAGCGTGATCGCCATTGCCAGCGTGCTTCCAAACATGCCCCATCCCAGCGCGATCGCAAAGCGGCGTGTTACCGTGTCCGATTCAACCGGACCGGCGCTCTTCGCGAGCAGCGAGACCAGATCATCCGTGTTCATTGCCTACCCTCATTTTTCCGCCAGCGCCTTCAAGCCGCGATGCACGCCGATCCGAGAACCATCAGCTAGCGCAGCTTCTCTTCGCTGTCGCTCACGTTGCCCATCCGAAAAGCATTCGGTATCTGGCCTGATGCGATCCCCAAGGCGAAGCATGATGCTCCTATATGGATTCGTAAAATATGCGCATCCGGTTACAGCCGCCCGATAAAAAAATATTTGTGATGGTTCTTGTAACCCGTTTTGAATTCCATACGAATTAACCAGCAGACAGCCCGCTTGCTGGTCTTTTCAGGACCAACGCAGACTGTTCCTTTCCTTTCAAACCTTACAGGAGCTTCAATTATGCAAACACGTTCCCTCGCCGTCGCAGCATTTACCCTTGCCGCCCTCGCCTCCGGCGTCGCGCAGGCACAAGACAAGAAAGCCATGGACAGCAAGCCTGCCGTGGAAAAATGCTACGGCGTATCGCTTGCCGGTAAAAACGACTGCGCCGCCGGCCCCGGCACCTCCTGCGCCGGCACCTCGAAAGTCGACTATCAGGGCAATGCCTGGAAACATGTCCCGGCCGGCACCTGCGAGACCATCAAGACGTCCAAAGGCAGCGGTTCGCTCAAGCCGATCAAGGCCTGAAGTTAGGACGTACCGATGACCGCAATCCTGACAGCCGGACTGAGCCTCAAGCCGCAGTATTATGACGCGGCATTGGCCTGCCGTGCCGACGGATTGTGGTTTGAGGTACACCCGGAAAACTACCTGGTCGCGGGCGGCCCCCGGCTGCAATGGCTCGAAGCGATGCGCGCGCGGCACCCGATTTCGCTGCACGGCGTATCGCTCTCGCTCGCCGCCGACGCCGAACCCGATGCGGCACACCTGCACCGGCTGGCCGCACTGGCGCACCGGATCGAACCGGCACTGATATCGGAACATCTGGCCTGGTCCACCTGGCGCGGCGCATATCATCCCGACCTGTTGCCGTTTCCGAGAACGAATGAATCGCTATCGCGCATCATCGACAACATCGCACGCACGCAGGAAGCGCTGGGGCGGCGCATCGCAATTGAAAACCCGTCACATTATGTACGGATCGACCATCATGAATGGGATGAAATCGATTTCCTGACCGAAATCGCCCGGCGCTCCGGTTGCGGCCTGCTTCTCGACGTCAACAATGTCCATGTCGGAGCGTGCAATCTCGGCTATTCGGCGCCGCACTACCTGGACCGCTTTCCCGGCGACTTGGTGATGGAAATTCACGTCGCCGGCCATACCCCCGACCCCAATCTCGGCGAGTCGCTCTTGATCGACTCGCACGATGCGCCGGTTGCGCCAGAAGTATGGGCATTGCACAAGCGGCTCATCGACCGGATCGGTGCGCGCCCGACCCTGATCGAGCGCGACGATAACCTGCCCGATTTCGACACCCTGCTCGCCGAGCGCGACATCGCCGAGGCGCTGGCGCATGCATCGCTGGTCAAGGAAATCTGCGTATGAGTACCGCGCTCTCCCGTTTCCAGGACAGCTTTGCGCAAGCCTTGCTTGCGGCGGAACCTGACAGTGCCTCCGAAGTCGCCGCACTGGCGCACCAGCCGGGATTTTCCGTCTATCGCAACACCGTGATGAAGGGCTGCATCGATGCGTTGCAGGCCAATTATCCGTCGGTCACGCGGCTGGTCGGTGAAGAATGGTTTCGCGCTGCAGCCGCCGTCTATGTCCGAACCCATTTGCCCGACGATGCGCGCATGCTTTGTTACGGCAAACAGTTTGCGGCGTTTCTGGAGGGATTCGAACCGGCTGCGGAATTATCCTATCTTCCCGATGTGGCGCGGCTCGACCGTCTATGGACCGATGTCCACGCCGCCCCGGATCAGCCGCCGCTCGACCCTTTGACTATCTCCGGCTTCCCGCCGGAACAACTCGCCGGCATCGTGCTGCACCCGCATCCCGCCGCACGCTGGGCTTGGTTTACCGAGCAACCGATTTACTCGATATGGCGCAGGAACCGCGAGGCGATCGAGGACGACAGCGAGATCGAATGGCAAGGTGAAGGCGTGCTGCTGGTTCGGCCGCATGAGGTAGTGACATGGACCGCATTGGATGCCGCGGGCTGCGCTTTCCTTGATGCCTGTAACGCGGGCCGCCCCTTGGCCGACGCGGCCGCGGCTGCACTTGGCGTGAATCAGGAAACCGACCTTGGCTTACTGCTATCAGGATTGCTGGCGGCCGGCGCATTCGGCGGGATGGGCAAGCCGGCTACCCACGCGATCACGGAATTTTCATGACTTCGCCACCATTGTCGAGGTTCGGCCTCGCACTCGTTGCGCAGCGTTATCAAGAAATCAGGAGAAAACAATGAATAGAAGACGATTCCTGTCCACGCTGGCCGCCGGTGCAGGCGCCCTCGCCGTTCCGGCCGCCTACGCGCAGTCCGGCCCGGCGCAGATGCATGCACTTGCGGGCTTCGACCACAGCGGCAAGCCGGTCAATCTGCAAACCTATGCGGGAAAGGTGTGTCTGGTGACGTTTTTTACTGCCGGCTGTGCCTCGTGCAGCGCGGATCTCAAATTGATGCGCGAATTCCATGTGGCAAACAAGGCGCGCAACTTCGTGATGATCGGCGTAAGCCTCGACGCAAAACACGAGGATTTCAAGGAGTACATGCGGATTGTCGATTTGTCGCTTGCACCGGACCAGCGATTTCCGATTGTGTGGAGAGAAGCACCGAACCACCAGGATACATTCGGCACGATTGTGAAGAAGCCGACGCATTTCGTGCTCGACAAGACGCATAAACAGCTATTGAAAAGAGAAGGATTGTTCCAGCCCAACGACTGGGACGATCTATGGCTTTCACTCGGTTGATTCAATCGTATGAACAGGACTGACAAGCAAACTACCGGAAGGAAAACCTCATGAAAACCGCAACCGTTGACAACAGTGCCGCACCCAGGGATGTTCGCGGATTATGGAACCGCCTTGCCGGCAAACTGGAAAACCTGATCAACCACACATCGCTTGCGCTTGTCGATCGCATCGCGATCGCCGCGATCTTCTTTTATTCAGCCCGCACCAAGGTCGACGGATTCCTGACCGTCAATGACAGCGCTTACGCCCTGTTCCAGGAAGAATACAAAGTCCCGCTGCTGCCTTCCGACGTCGCGGCGCACATGGCGACCTATGCCGAACACCTGTTTCCGATCCTGCTGGTGCTGGGCCTGTTCACCCGGCTGTCCGCGCTTGCGCTGCTCGGCATGACCGCGGTGATCCAGATCTTTGTTTATCCGGACGCATGGCCGACGCATTTGTCATGGGCCGGCTTGCTGCTGTACCTGATTGCGCGTGGCGGCGGGAAAATTTCTGTCGATCATGCAATTGGCGTGAAATAGATCGAGCAGTCGCCGGTTGAGGAAACCCGCGGCGATCATCCGGGCGATTTCAACACAAGTCCCGGATTGACGCCGCAATCACCAGGCACAGCCAATCGCGTCAGGCGGCAACCCCTCTCAGGAAGAAGCGGTTCCAGGTCGGGCTGATGGTGATTTCGTTGATGCAGGCATGTGCCGGCATTTCGGCAATGAAGCGGATAGTGCGGCCGAGGTCCTCGGCCTGCAACATCCTCGCCCGTTCTTCGGCGCTCGGCGGGATCGGGCGCTTGTCCAGGATCGGCGTGGCAACTTCGGCGGGACAGATGACGCAGGCGCGAATCCCGTTGATGCATTCTTCCTGATTCAAATTCTCGGTCATGGCGACGACGGCATGTTTGGCCGCGTTGTAAGCCGGACCCGTTACGCTGGAATTGTACTTCCCCGCCCACGACGAAATGTTGATGATCAATCCGTCCCGGCGCTCGCGCATGGACGGCAATACGGCCGCAATACAATAAAAGCTTCCGTCCAGGTTGATGCGTATTACCTCGTTCCATCCACCAGGCGTCTGATCCTTCCAGAAACGATTGGGCACATTCAGACCGGCGCTATTGACGAGAATATCGATCGCACCGTGCTGCGCCAGGATTGCCTGCGCTACCCGCGTTACCGCATCGGGATCACTCACATCAAGGGCCATCGCCTGCGCATGTCCGCCAGCGGACACGATCGCCGCGACTTCTTTTTCGAGAAGTTCGATGCGCCGCCCCGACAGCACGACAGTAGCGCCGGCCGAGGCAAGCGCCTGCGCGGCAGCCAGCCCGATACCCGATCCCGCACCTGTAACCCAGGCAATTTTTCCAGCCAGATTGTTCATCGTCTTCTCCGTAGATGTCGTTTCATTATTTGATATCCCATGATACGGATGTTCCGGATTTCCGGCTGGGTCAGGTCGAGGGATGGTTTGGGTGTGCTGAACAGGATGATGGGTAGTTGAATCAGGGTCATTACCTGCCACACCACCAAGGCCTTCGGTGCTGCGTTGAATGTGTTCGTTCAACGTTCATGCGATATGACGATTAAGCTAAGGGGCGAGCTTTAGCCCGTCCCAGCGAACGAAGTAAGCGCAGTGTTAGGCGCGCTCATGCGTTGTGAATGACCGTAATATGGTGAGCGGAATTGCGAACATGAGAGCAAACCCTGCATTTAGAACAGCGTTTTGCCAGAAGCCAGAAAGCAATGAATATGCGGTGTCTGGGATGAACCAAGCGACAAGTGAGACAACGAACATGCGCCATGCGTCTTTGGAACCTCTACGAACTGGACCAAGCGCGAGAAACATAAGCACGACACCCCAGCCGAACATGACAGAGCCCAAAACTGCATGAACAAGGCTGATATAAGCCATAGCCTCAGGGCCAAATGTATTGAGATGTGCGGTAGATGCATAAACCAGCAGGCTGAAACTTTGCAGCGTGAAGCCTGGCATGACGACAAGAATTAGCCCGAACAGCATGAGGCCCGCCGTGGCCGCAACGAGTAAACGCCACCAAAAAATCTGACTACTGTTCAAAGGATTCTCCAAGCACCTAGCGCTTAAGTTCACTGGCACCTAGCGTCAATGTGCAACGACGAGTTAGCATAAGACCCGGCCTGTCCCAAGACATCAACTAAGCAGGTATACAAAATTCTTTTAACAAAATAACGGAACAATTGCAGTTCACCCCTCAGCTTGGAAAAGCGTTTCATGCCGCGTTTTGCTCCCTTCTCCCGCAGGCGGGAGAAGGGTCGGGGA
>Ga0209343_10001744_pt1 | contig 28925 bp, 30 predicted proteins | sample RifCSPlowO2_02_FD_184026 | JGI IMG/M metagenome (GOLD analysis project Ga0209343, IMG submission 184026) | Groundwater microbial communities from Rifle, Colorado - Rifle CSP2_plank lowO2_0.2 (SPAdes) (version 2) | ecosystem: Environmental > Aquatic > Deep subsurface > Groundwater | place... | reverse complement strand
ATGTGCGCAGTAACGACGTGCCCATTTTCCAACTCCACACGGAACATGGTGTTGGGCAGGGTGTCGACGACAGTGCCTTCCATTTCGAAGCTGTCTTCTTTCGACATGCAGTAAAGCCCTCGATATACAAATGAGTGGCCCGGTGCAACTGGCGCCAGGCAAAAGCGGCGTGCATTGTGCCCGAAAAAGGCCGCGTCCGCCAAGGGCTTCAGGTGAGTATCGCCCAGTGCTGATTGACAAAGAGTTCAATGGGGCGGTATTGCGTCTTGTAATTCATCTTTCGGCAGTTCTTGATCCAGTAACCCAGGTAAACGGCGTGCAGCCCCAGGCGAAGGGTTTCGCTGATTTGCCAGAGGATGGCGAAGCGCCCCAGGCTGCGCTGTTCTTGATTGGGATCGTAGAAGGTGTAAACCGCCGACAAGCCGTTGGGTAGCACGTCGGTGACGGCTACAGCGAGCAACTGATTGCCCAGGCGGAATTCGTAAAAACGCGAAAAGGGCAGGTCGCGAACCAGGAAGGTTGAAAACTGCTCACGATTGGGTGGATACATGTCGCCGTCGGCATGTCGCTGTTCGATATAGCGGGCGTAGAGCTCGTAATACTCTTCGCTAAAGGCCGGGCGTACGGCCTGTACCTGCAGGTCGGCATTGCGGCTGAGGATGCGCCGTTGCTGGCGATTGGGGCGAAAATCGGCTGCCGGCAGGCGGGCTGGTACGCACGCCGAACACTTCTGGCAGTGCGGGCGGTACAGATGATCGCCGCTGCGGCGAAAACCCACCTCCGACAATTCGGCGTAGACCTGCGCATCCATGGGCTGGCTGGGGTCGAGAAACAGCGTTGTGGCCTGTTCTGTCGGCAGATAGCTACAAGGGTGGGCTTGAGTGGCATAAAACTTGAGACGGGCCAGCTCGGTCATGGTTGACCCTCACGGGATGCATGCGTTTTAAGTGTATGTCAGTCGGCCGCAGCCGGCCAGGCGCGCCAATTGGCGGTTGTCGGCAGATCCAGGCCCTCGCGCAGGTGCTCGGCGAAGGTGCTGCGTGAAATGCCCTGGGCGCCGAAGCTGTGCAAGTGCTGGGTGGGCATCTGGCAGTCGATCAGGCGAAATCCCCAATCGCGCAACTGCCTGACCAGGGTCACAAAGCCGACCTTGGAGGCGTTGTCGGCGCGGCTGAACATCGATTCGCCGAAGAACAGTTGGCCCATGGCCAGGCCGTAGAGGCCGCCGACCAGCTCTCCGGCCTGCCAAACCTCGACCGAATGGGCGATGCCTTGTTCGTGCAATTGCACGTAGGCCGCCTGCATGGGGGTGGTGATCCAGGTGCCGTCGGCATAGGTGCGCGGCGCGGCACAGGCCTGGATGACTCGGCTAAATTGCTGGTCGAAGCTGACTTTGTAACGCTGTTGGCGCAGGCATTTTTCCAGGCTGCGCGAGACGTGCAGCTTCTCTGGAAACAGCACGGTGCGCGGGTCGGGTGACCACCAGAGAATCGGCTGACCCTCTTGAAACCACGGGAAGCAGCCGTGTCGATACGCCTGGATCAGCCGTGCCGGGCTGAGATCACCGCCGGCAGCGAGTAAGCCGTTAGGCTCGCGCAAGGCGCGCGTCAGTGGTGGAAAGCTCAACGAGTCGCGCTGCAGCCAGGTCAGCATGGGAAGCGATGCCAGCAAGGGAAGGGGAGGCGGGCGCCAGGCGCCCGCCGAGACGACTCAATTGTCGTCGAGGAACTTCTCGGCATCCAGCGCCGCCATGCAGCCGGCCCCGGCGGAGGTGATGGCCTGGCGATAGACATGGTCCGCCACATCGCCCGCAGCAAAAACCCCAGGGATGGCGGTGGCCGTGGCATTGCCTTCACTGCCGCCGCGCACGCTCAGGTAGCCGTCGCGCATCGCCAACTGGTTGGCGAACAGTTCGGTGTTGGGTTTGTGGCCAATGGCGATAAATACGCCGCTCAGGGCCAGTTCTGCGGTGGTGCCATCCAGAGTGCTCTTGATGCGCACGCCGGTAACGCCGCTGGCATCACCGAGCACCTCGTCGACGGCCTGGTTCCAGTGCAGGCGCACATTGCCGTTGGCCGCTTTGTCGAGGAGTTTGTCGCGCAGGATTTTCTCCGAGCGCAGGGTATCGCGGCGGTGAATCAGGTGTACTTCCTTGGCGATGTTGGCCAGGTACAGGGCCTCCTCAACCGCGGTGTTACCGCCGCCGACCACGGCCACTACCTGATTGCGATAAAAGAAGCCGTCGCAGGTGGCGCAGGCGGAGACGCCCTTGCCGGCATAAGTTTCCTCCGACGCCAGGCCGAGGTACTGGGCCGAGGCGCCGGTGGCAATGATTAGGGCGTCGCAGCTGTAGGTGGCGTTGTCGCCCTTGAGGATAAAGGGGCGCTGCTGCAGGTCGGCGGTATGAATGTGGTCGTAAGCAATTTCGGTGTCGAAGCGCTCGGCGTGCTTTTGCATGCGCTCCATCAGGGCGGGGCCGGTCAGGCCTTCAACGTCGCCTGGCCAGTTGTCCACTTCGGTGGTGGTGGTCAGTTGGCCGCCGGCCTGCATGCCGGTGATGACCAGGGGCTTGAGGTTGGCGCGGGCGGCGTACACCGCAGCGGTGTAACCGGCGGGGCCAGAGCCCAGGATGATCAGGCGTGAATGCTTGACTTCGCTCATAAAAAGACCTCATAAGCCTTTGTCACAAAAGAGAATGCGTGCTCCAATTGAGCCGCTCACAGGGGTGCTGGTGGCTATGCTACACCGAAGCGGGAGAGGCCGGCAAAATGCACTGCAGGCGCTGCCGGCGGCATGCCATCGAGGCACTAAAGCCGTACAATGCAGCGCAATTGGCGCTCAACCATCGTTCAGAGCCGCCCCAGGCGCAGGAAATTTAGCGTTTTGAAGAACAGCACGACTCCTTCAGCGCAGACGCCCGTTTGGCGTCAGCAGCTGCACTACCGCCTCAAGGAAGGGGCATTGCTTGCGCTCGGCTCGCTTTGCTTGATCCTTTGGATGGCGCTGCTCAGTTACGACAAGAGTGACCGCAGCTGGAGCCACGACAGCAATGTCGCCCAGGTGCAGAACGCTGCCGGCCCGGTGGGTGCCTGGTGCGCCGACATCCTGTTTGTAGCCCTGGGCTATTTCGCCTATCTGTTTCCACTGCTGCTGGCGGCCAAGACCTGGCAGGTATTTCGCCAGCGCCATCAGGCCTTCGACTGGAGCGGCTGGCTGTTCTCCTGGCGCATGATCGGTCTGGTATTTCTGGTGCTCTCAGGCTCGGCCCTGGCGTTTATTCACTTCAATAATGGCGGCAATCTGCCGGCATCCGCGGGCGGCGCCCTGGGCGAAAGCCTGGGTCAGCTAGCCCTTGATTCGCTGAACGTGCAAGGCAGCACCTTGCTGTTTATCAGCCTGTTTTTGTTTGGCTTGACCGTGTTCTGCGACCTGTCGTGGTTCAAGGTCATGGATGTGACCGGCAAGATCACCCTCGACCTGTTTGAGCTGATCCACAGCGCCATCAACCGCTGGTGGAACTCTCGCGTTGAGCGCCAGCAATTGGCCAGCAAACTGCGTGAGGTGGATGAGCGGGTCAGCAACCTGGCCGCGCCGTTGGACCGTCGCGAGCAGGCCAAGGTCAAGGAGCGCCTGATCGAGCGTGAAGAGTCCCTGAGCAAGCACATGAGCGAGCGCGAGAGTCGTCCTGCGCCGCTCATTACCCCGCCGGCCCCGCCGAAAGCCGCGGAACAGAGCAAGCGGGTGCTGAAGGAGAAACAGGCGCCGTTGTTCGCCGATAGCGCGGTGGATGGCAGCTTGCCGCCCATCTCGATCCTGGATGTGGCCGAGAAGGTGCAGAAGAAATTCTCCCCCGAGTCCCTGGAAGCCATGTCCCGGCTGCTGGAGATCAAGCTCAAGGAATTCGGTGTTGAGGTGATGGTCGAGTCGGTGCATCCGGGTCCGGTGATCACCCGTTTCGAGATTCAGTTGGCCCCCGGCATCAAGGTCAGCCGGATTTCCGGCCTGGCCAAGGACCTGGCGCGCTCGATGGCGATCATCAGCGTGCGGGTGGTCGAGGTGATCCCCGGCAAGACCACCGTCGGTATCGAAATTCCCAACGAAGACCGGCAGATCGTGCGCTTCTCCGAGGTGCTGTCGTCCCCCGAGTACGACGAAGCCAAATCGCCAGTCACTCTGGCGCTTGGCCACGACATCGGCGGCCGGCCGGTGATTACCGATCTGGCCAAGATGCCGCACTTGCTGGTGGCCGGTACCACGGGTTCGGGTAAGTCGGTGGGGGTCAATGCGATGATCCTGTCGATCCTGTTCAAGTCCACGCCGGAGCAGGCGCGTTTGATCATGATCGACCCGAAAATGCTCGAACTGTCGATTTACGAAGGCATTCCGCACCTGCTGTGCCCGGTCGTGACCGACATGAAGGAGGCGGCCAACGCCCTGCGTTGGAGCGTTGCCGAGATGGAGCGGCGCTACAAGCTGATGTCGAAGATGGGTGTGCGTAACCTGGCCGGCTTCAACCGCAAGGTCAAAGACGCCGAGGAAGCCGGCACGCCGTTGAGCGATCCGCTGTACAAGCGCGAAAGCATCCACGACGAAGCGCCGCTGCTGAAAACCCTGCCGACCATCGTGGTGGTGGTCGACGAGTTCGCCGACATGATGATGATCGTCGGCAAGAAGGTTGAAGAGCTGATCGCGCGGATTGCGCAAAAGGCGCGGGCTGCCGGTATTCACCTGATTCTCGCCACCCAGCGGCCGTCGGTGGATGTGATCACCGGCCTGATCAAGGCCAACATTCCCACCCGTATGGCTTTCCAGGTGTCCAGCAAGATCGACTCGCGCACCATCCTCGACCAGGGCGGCGCCGAACAACTGCTCGGCCATGGCGACATGCTGTACCTGCCGCCGGGCACTGGCTTGCCGATTCGCGTGCATGGCGCGTTTGTCTCCGATGAAGAAGTTCATCGCGTGGTCGAGGCCTGGAAGCTGCGCGGCTCGCCGGACTATATCGAGGACATCCTGGCCGGCGTGGAAGAGTCCGGCAGTGGCTTTGACGGTAGCGGCAGTGGCGAGGGCGGTGAGGGTAGCGAGTCTGATCCGCTCTACGACGAGGCGGTCAACTTTGTCCTGGAGAGCCGCCGCGCCTCGATTTCCGCCGTGCAGCGCAAGTTGAAGATCGGCTACAACCGCGCCGCCCGTATGGTCGAAGCCATGGAAATGGCCGGCGTGGTGACCTCAATGAACACCAACGGCTCCCGTGAGGTCATAGCACCTGGGCCGGTTCGCGACTGATTTTAGTTTTCTCACCCCAAGAGGCTTTTCATGGGCGTTTTTCGCATGCTGTTGTTGGCCGTCATGGCCATGCTTGTCCTGCCGGCCCAGGCCGATGATGCCGCCGCCGTGGCGCGCCTGACCCACCTGCTCAGCCAGGCGCAGACCCTGACCGCGCGCTTCTCGCAGTTGACTCTGGACGGCTCCGGCACCCAGTTGCAGGAAACCGCTGGCGAGCTGTCGCTCAAGCGTCCTGGGCTGTTCCGCTGGCACACCGATGCGCCCCAGGAGCAGTTGCTCGTCTCCAACGGCCAGAAGGTCTGGCTGTTCGACCCCGACCTCAATCAGGTGACCATCCAAACCCTCGATCAGCGCCTGACCCATACCCCGGCCTTGCTGCTGTCCGGTGACGTGTCGAAGATCAGCGACAACTTCGCCATCAGCCACAAGGAAGGCGGCAGCGTGGTCGACTTCATCCTCAAGCCCAAGGCCAAGGACAGCCTGTTCGATAACCTGCGCCTGTCGTTTCGCAATGGCGTGATCAACGACATGCAGCTGATCGACGGCTCCGGCCAGCGCACCAATATCCTGTTTCTCAGCGTGCAGATGAACCAGCCCCTGGATGCCGCGCAGTTCAGCTTCCAGCCGCCGGCCGACGCTGACGTGATCGAAGAATAAGCCTTCACCTGCGAGAGGTTTACCCGCGCCGTCATGGATCTGTTTCGCAGCACGCCGATTGCTCAACCGCTGGCTGCCCGTTTACGGGCCGCCAACCTGCAGGAGTATGTCGGTCAGCAGCACCTGTTGGCGCCGGGTAAGCCACTGCGTGAGGCGCTGGAGCAGGGCGCGCTGCATTCGATGATCTTCTGGGGCCCGCCTGGGGTGGGCAAAACCACCCTGGCACGGCTGCTGGCGGAAGTCTCCGCAGCCCACTTCGAGACCCTTTCGGCGGTGCTCTCCGGGGTTAAGGAAATCCGTCAGGCGGTGGAAATTGCCAAGCAGCAAGCCGCGCAATATGGCCGGCGGACCATTCTGTTTGTCGATGAAGTACACCGGTTCAACAAGTCGCAGCAGGATGCCTTCCTGCCTTACGTGGAAGACGGCACGCTGATTTTTATCGGCGCCACCACGGAAAATCCCTCGTTCGAACTCAATAACGCCTTGCTCTCGCGTGCGCGGGTGTATGTCCTGCAAAGCCTGGATGAGGCGGCCATGCGCCAGTTGATGCAGCGCGCCCTGAGCGAGGACAAGGGCTTGGGCAAACGCCAGCTGAGCTTGCCCGAGGCGAGCTTTCAGATGCTGCTGGCCGCCGCCGATGGTGATGGCCGGCGCCTGCTCAATCTGCTGGAAAACGCCGCAGACCTGGCCGAAGACGCCAGCGAAATAGGCGTCGAGCTGCTGCAAAACTTGCTGGGCGACAGTCGTCGGCGTTTTGATAAGGGCGGCGAGGCCTTTTACGACCAGATTTCTGCGCTGCACAAATCGGTGCGTGGCTCCAGCCCGGACGGCGCTTTGTACTGGTTCGCGCGGATGCTCGACGGTGGCTGCGACCCGCTGTATATCGCCCGCCGGGTGGTGCGCATGGCCAGTGAAGACATCGGCAATGCCGACCCGCGAGCCCTGACCCTGTGCCTGAATGCCTGGGATGTGCAGGAGCGCCTGGGCAGCCCCGAGGGTGAACTGGCCGTGGCCCAGGCGATTGTCTATCTGGCCTGCGCGCCGAAAAGCAATGCGGTGTACAACGCCTTCAACCAGGCCAGGCGTGAAGCGGCCGAGCATGGCTCGCTGGAAGTGCCGCTGCACTTGCGCAATGCGCCGACCAAATTGATGAAGGAGCTGGGTTATGGCGATGAGTATCGCTATGCCCACGACGAGCCCGAGGCCTATGCCGCGGGTGAAGAGTACCTGCCGGCGCAGCTGCTGGGCCGGCGCTATTACCAGCCGGTGCCCCGTGGCCTGGAGCTGAAAATCGGCGAAAAGCTGAAATACCTGGCCGCCCTCGATCGGCAGAGTCCACGGCAAAGGAGTAAGTCATGATTCAGGTCGCCCTGGCTGTCGCCGCCGGCGGTGCAGTCGGTTCGGTGCTGCGGTTTCTCACCAGTAGCTGGGTTGTGGCGCAGTGGCCACGGCATTACTACCTGGCCACGTTTGCGGTCAATCTGCTCGGCTGTTTGCTTATCGGTTTTCTCTCGGCGTATTTTCTCCTACGCAGCGATTTGCCTCTGGTCTTGCGCACCGGCTTAACGGTGGGTGTACTCGGTGGCTTGACCACCTTTTCCAGCTTCAGTCTGGAAGTGTTGCGTCTGCTGGAAGCTGGCCAGTTCGGCGTCGCTGCGGGTTACCTGTTAAGCAGTGTGCTTGGCGGCCTGCTGGCGGCCTGGCTGGGGATGTCCCTGGCACGCCTATGACCGATAAAACACTCGGCTTGCCGGCGCAGAATCCGTAAACTGCGCGGCATTGCGCCCAGCTCGGCGCGTTCAATTCTGATTTTTGGGACCACCACCATGCTCGACTCCAAACTCGTCCGTGCGCAGCTCCACGAAATAGCGCAACGCCTTGCCAGCCGCGGCTTTCAGCTCGACGTTGGGCGTTTCGAAGCCCTTGAGGCGCAACGCAAGAGCGTGCAAACCCGCACCGAGCAGTTGCAGGCCGAGCGCAATGCGCGCTCCAAGTCGATCGGCCAGGCCAAGCAGCGCGGCGAAGACATCGCGCCTCTGCTGGCTGAAGTTGATCGCATGGGCAGCGACCTGGAAGAAGGCAAACGCGAACTGGAGAGCATCCAGGTCGAGCTGGACAACCTGCTGCTGAACATCCCCAACCTGCCGCACGAGTCGGTGCCGGTGGGCGCCGATGAAGACGGCAACGTCGAGGTGTCGCGCTGGGGCACGCCGCGCAGCTTTGATTTCCCGATTCAGGATCACGTCGCCCTGGGCGAGCAGCATGGCTGGCTGGATTTTGAAACCGCCGCCAAGCTCTCCGGCGCACGCTTTGCCTTGCTGCGTGGGCCTATCGCCCGCATGCACCGCGCCCTGGCGCAATTCATGCTCAACCTGCACACCGCCGAGCACGGTTACGAAGAAGCCTACACCCCGTATCTGGTGCAGGCGCCGGCGCTGCAAGGCACCGGCCAGTTGCCGAAGTTCGAGGAAGACCTGTTCAAGATCAGCCGTGAAGGCGAGGCGGATCTGTACCTGATCCCGACCGCTGAAGTGTCGCTGACCAATATCGTTGCCGGGGAAATTCTTGACCTCAAGCAACTGCCAATGAAGCTGGTGGCGCACACCCCATGTTTTCGCAGCGAAGCCGGCGCCTCTGGCCGTGACACCCGCGGCATGATCCGTCAGCACCAGTTCGACAAGGTCGAGATGGTGCAGATCGTCGAGCCAAGCCAGTCCTTCGACGCCCTGGAAAGCCTGACTGCCAATGCCGAGCGCGTGCTGCAATTGCTCGAGCTGCCTTACCGCAAGCTGGCGCTGTGTACCGGGGATATGGGCTTCGGCGCCGTGAAGACCTACGACCTGGAAGTCTGGGTGCCGAGCCAGGACAAGTACCGGGAGATTTCCTCCTGCTCCAACTGTGGCGACTTCCAGGCGCGTCGCATGCAAGCCCGCTACCGCAACCCGGAAACCGGCAAGCCGGAGTTGGTGCATACCCTCAACGGCTCGGGCCTGGCCGTGGGTCGCACCCTGGTGGCCGTGCTGGAGAACTACCAGCAGGCCGACGGTTCGATCCGTGTGCCGGAGGTGCTTAAGCCCTATATGGCTGGGATTGAAGTTATCGGCTGAGTAGCTGCGCAGTGAGATACGGGGTGGCCAGAGCCGCCCCGTTTTGTTTTAACCGATCACGAGACTGGCCCATGGATTTCCTTCCTCTGTTTCACAACCTCAAGGGCCGCAAGGTGTTGCTGGTCGGTGGTGGCGAGGTGGCGCTGCGCAAGGGCCGCTTACTGGCGGATGCCGGTGCGGCGCTGAAAGTAGTCGCTCCCGAGGTTGATCCGCAGCTGAATGAGCTGGCCCTGCACAGCCAGGGTTCTGTGCAGTTGCGCGGCTATCAGGCCGACGACCTGCAGAACATCTGCCTGGTCATTGCCGCCACCGATGATGAGCCGCTGAATGCGCAAATATCGGTGCAGGCCCAGGCCCGCGGCATTCCGGTCAATGTGGTGGATGCGCCCAAGTTGTGCAGTGTGATTTTCCCGGCCATCGTCGACCGTTCGCCGTTGATCGTCGCCATCACCAGTGGCGGTGATGCACCGGTGCTGGCGCGGCTGATCCGGGCCAAGATCGAGACCTGGATTCCGGCTACCTACGGTCAACTGGCGGGGCTGTCCAAGCGCTTCCGCGCGCGGGTCAAAGCGTTGTTTCCCAATGTGCAGCAGCGCCGGGTGTTCTGGGAGGACGTGTTTCAGGGGCCGATTGCCGAGAGCGTGTTTGCCGGCAAACTGCAGGAAGGTGAGCGCTTATTGGAAGAGAAAATCGCCGGTGTCGCCCCGCGGCAGTTGGGCGAGGTGTATCTGGTCGGGGCCGGGCCTGGTGATCCGGATTTGCTGACCTTTCGCGCCTTGCGCCTGATGCAGCAGGCCGATGTGGTGCTCTATGACCGTCTGGTGGCGCCGGCCATCGTCGAGCTGTGCCGCCGCGATGCCGAGCGTATCTATGTTGGCAAGCGCCGCGCCGAGCATGCGCTGCCCCAAGAGCAGATCAATCAGCGCCTGGTGACGCTGGCCAAGGAGGGCAAGCGGGTGCTGCGCCTCAAGGGCGGCGACCCGTTTATCTTCGGCCGTGGCGGCGAGGAGATCGAGCAACTGGCCGCCGAGGGCATTCCCTTCCAGGTGGTGCCGGGGATTACCGCCGCCAGTGGTTGTGCCGCCTATGCCGGGATTCCCCTGACCCATCGCGATTACGCCCAGTCGGTGCGCTTTGTCACCGGCCATTTGCAGGATGGTAGCTGCGACCTGCCGTGGCGCGACCTGGTCGCGCCGGGGCAGACCCTGGTGTTTTATATGGGCCTGACCGGCTTGCCGATCATCTGTGCCCAGTTGATCGGCCATGGGCGCGGCGCAGAAACCCCGGTGGCGCTGATCGAGCAGGGCACCACCGCCCAGCAGCGGGTCTACACCGGCACCTTGGCCAGCCTGCCCGAGTTACTGGCGCAGCAGCAGGTGCATGCGCCGACCCTGGTGATCGTCGGCGAGGTGGTGACCCTGCGGGAAAAACTCGCCTGGTTCGAAGGTGCGCAACGCCGCGAGTAGTCGCCAAGACAGTCCTGGCACTGCCAGGACTGGCGAGCCTTAGCTCAGGCGCTGTTGCCAGAGCTGTTCGGCGTGGGCGAAGGCCGCTTCGCGGGTTTCACCCAGCCCGCGCAGGGCCAGGGCCATGGTCGCAAGCACGGCCAGGCGACCATAGGCGTCCTCGGCTTGGCCCAGCCAAACCGCGAGCAAATGCTCAGGCGCTAATTGCTCGGGTTTGACATGCCGTAGCGCCGACAGCGCCGGCCATTCCTCGTCCCAATCCACGCCGCCACTGGTGCCATACAGATGGCTGATGGCATCCGGGTTGACCTCGATTTCACCGCCTTCGCCCTTGATCACGATGGCGTTGTCCGCCAGCAACTGGCTGGCCGCGCGATGGGTCACCTGATAACCGGGATGGAAAATACTCTGCAGGCCACAGCGGGCCTGCAAGGGGTTGAGAATCCGGGTCAGCGAGTGGATTGGCGAGCGCAGGCCAAGGATATTGCGCAGGTCGATCATTCGCTGTAACTGCGGCGCCCAGTCGGCCAGCGGGATAAACGCCAGGTGCTGCTGATCCAGCGCCTGAGCCACGCTGTCCCAGTCGCGGCACAGGGGGATGTCCAGCAGGGCGATCAGTTGTTCGCTGTACATGCGCCCGGCGGTGTGGGCACCCGCGCCATGCAGGAGAATGCGCACGCCGCTGGCGGCCAGGGCCTTGACCGCCAGCAGGTACCAGGGCAGGTGACGCTTCTTGCCGGCATAGCTGGGCCAGTCCAGATCGACGGCGATGCGCGGTACCTGCAGGCGTTCGCGCACGGCTTCGGCGAAGCCGGCCATTTCTTCGGCGCTTTCTTCCTTGTGCCGCAGCAGCATCAGAAAGGCGCCGAGCTGGGTGTCTTCGACCTTGTCGTCGAGCAACAGGCCCATGGCAGCGCGGGCTTCTTCGCGGGTCAGGTCGCGGGCGCCGCGTTTGCCCTTACCGAGGATGCGCACGAAATGGGCAAAAGGATGTTCAGCGGGAGTGGTCAGGTTCATAGGCAATTCGTCGGTTTTGGCAGGCCGGCCAGTTTGGCCGCCAGCTTGGCGGGAGTGCCCTGGAACAGGCGATTAAGGTGCAGGCTGTTGCCCTTGTCGACGCCCAGGTGCAGGGCGACGTACTTGATCAGCGGGCGAGTGGCGGGGGACAGCTGATACTCGCGATAAAAATCGCGCAGCAACTGCAGCACTTCCCAGTGCTCGGCGCTTAGCGGTAGGTGTTCGCGTTCGGCCAGGGCTTGAGCGATCGCGGGCGACCAGTCATTGAGGTCGAGCAGGTAACCCTCTTTATCCAGGGCAATGCGCTGGCCGTTGGCTTGCAACACATTCATAGCCAGCTGTTGACCTTGGCATAGCTCAGGGTCAGCTCGACAAACGCCGGATAATCCAGGCGTTTGACCCGGCAGGGCAGCTCACTGAGCGCGCGCGCCTGCAGGTCTTCATCGAGGGCGAACAGCGCGATGCTGTCGGGCATCAGGTCCAGCGCTTGACGCTGGGCGGTGCCGGGTTGCAGCGCATACACCGCATCGCCGCTGAGCAACAGGCCGTCGTGGCTGCCGAGCAGGCGCAGGCAACTGCTCAGGCGGCTATCGCTGAAGGGGGAGTGGGCCAGCAGGTGCAAGGTGCTCATCAGAGGGTCATCACCAGGTCGTAACGATCGATCAGGGCCGCGATGGCCTGATCATCCAGAGGCTCTACCGCCAGGTTCAGGGTCAGTGGGTTGAGGCCGCGTTCCTGCAGGCTGCGGCTGCTGGCATACAGGGCTTCGACGCCAAACAGCGGCAGGGCCTGCAGGTTGGCGCTTAGGTCTTTTTGTTGCAACTGAGCGGCTTGCTGCGCCGGGCACAGTTGCAGCACGCCATCATCGAGAAATAACAACGCCAGTGGCAGGTCGAAGGCGCCGCCGGCCAGGGCAATATCCAGCGCCTCGCGGGCAGCGGGGCCGCTCCAGGGGGGCTGGCGGCTGATCAGCAGCATGGATTTAGCCATCTCAATGGCCTCCGAAGCAGATCAGGCGGTCACTTAGTTGGGCGGCGTCGTGCAGTTGGCCCAGGCCGGACAGCGTCCAGTCCGCTCCCAGGCTGGCGGCGCTGCGCTGATAGCGCTCGGCCTCTTGCTGATTGAGCACGCCGCGGCGCAGGGCGGCGGCAATGCACACCACGCCATCGAGCTGCTGTTCGCGGACGAAGTCACTCCATTCGCGGCTCAGATCCAGTTCATCCTGGGGGGTGACCACCGTCTGCGAGGCGCTGTGTACGCCATCCTGATAGAAAAACAGGCGACTGATCTCATGTCCGCCGGCCAGTACCGCCTGGGCAAAGCGCAGGGCGCGGCGCGAGGACGGCGCGTGGGGCGGAGCGAACAGGGCGATGGCGAATTTCATGCAAAATCAACTTGGCAGGACGCGTGGGGCGAATGATAAAGCCTGCGCTTGAGCTTGCGGAATAAAAAGCCGAGTCGGGGGACTGTTGAGTGTGTCTAGGTGGGACGGGGCGGGGCCGGGTAATGGCGCAGTTGTCAGCCATTACCCGGTTATTGCGTGTTGCCGGTGGCTCAGTTCTGCCAGCGTTTCAGCACCAGGGTGGCGTTGGTGCCGCCGAAGCCGAAGCTGTTGCTCATCACCACATTGGCGCTGAAGTTCTCCTTGGTTTCACGCAGGATCGGCAAATCGGCCACCTCGGGATCGAGGGTTTCGATATTGGCCGAGGCGGCGAGGAAGTTGCCTTCCATCATCAGCATGCAGTAGATCGCCTCATGCACGCCGGCGGCGCCCAGGGAGTGGCCGGACAGGCTCTTGGTCGAGCTGATCAGCGGTGCCTGGTCGCCAAACACTTCGCGCACGCCGCGTGCTTCGGCCGCGTCGCCAACCGGGGTCGAGGTGCCGTGGGTGTTCAGGTAGTCGATCGGCTCGTTGACGGTCGAGAGCGCCTGTTGCATGCAGCGGATGGCGCCTTCGCCGCTCGGTGCGACCATGTCGTAGCCGTCGCTGGTGGCGCCATAGCCGATGATCTCGGCGTAGATCTTGGCGCCGCGCTTGAGGGCGTGCTCCAGCTCTTCCACCACCACCATGCCGCCGCCACCGGCGATGACGAAGCCGTCACGGCTTTCGTCATAGGCGCGCGAGGCGCTTTGCGGGGTGTCGTTGTACTTGCTGGAAAGGGCGCCCATGGCGTCGAACAGAAAGCTCTGGCTCCAGTGCTCTTCTTCACCGCCGCCGGCAAACACGATGTCCTGCTTGCCCAGCTGGATCAGCTCCATGGCGTGGCCGATGCAGTGGGCGCTGGTGGCGCAGGCCGAGGAGATCGAGTAGTTCACGCCCTTGATCTTGAACGGCGTGGCCAAACAGGCCGATACGGTGCTGCCCATGGTGCGCGGTACGCGATACGGGCCAACGCGCTTGACGCCTTTCTCGCGCAGGATGTCCATGGCCTCCATCTGGTTGAAGGTCGAGGCACCGCCGGAGCCGGCCACCAGGCCGATACGCGGGTTGGAGACCTCTTCGGCGCTGAGGCCGGCATCCTTGATCGCCTGTTCCATGGACAGGTAGGCGAAGGCCGCCGCGTCGCCCATAAAGCGATACACCTTGCGGTCGATCAGTTCTTCCAGGTTCAGCTCAACCGAGCCGGAAACCTGACTGCGCAGGCCCATCTCGGCATAGGCCGGGTTGAAACGGATGCCTGAACGGCCGGCGCGCAGGCTGGCGGAAACGGTGTCTTTATCAGTGCCCAGGCACGAAACAATGCCCAGACCGGTGATCACGACGCGGCGCATGCGGTAGTCCTTCAAAAACTGTCGGTAGAGGTGAACAGGCCAACGCGCAAGCCTTCGGCACTGTAGATTTCACGGCCATCGACACTCACGGTGCCGTCGGCGATGCCCAGCACCAGCGAACGGCTGATGGTGCGTTTGATCTGAATGTTGTAGGTGACCTTCTTGGCGGTCGGCAAGACCTGGCCGAAGAACTTCACTTCGCCCGAGCCCAGGGCGCGACCACGGCCGGGGTTGCCCTGCCAGCCGAGATAGAAACCCACCAGTTGCCACATGGCATCCAGGCCCAGGCAGCCGGGCATTACCGGGTCGCCCTCGAAGTGACAGGCGAAGAACCACAGGTCCGGGTTGATATCCAGCTCGGCAACCAGTTCGCCTTTGCCGTACTTGCCGCCGGTGTCGCTGATATGGGTGATGCGATCAACCATCAGCATGTTCGGGGCGGGCAGTTGCGCGTTCCCTGGGCCGAACAGTTCGCCGCGGCTGCAGCGCAACAGGTCTTCCCGAGAGTAGGCGTTTGGTTTGGTCATGCGAGCTCCTCAAAATCCCCGTGCGGGAGGGCTTGGCTAAAGGTCTTTGCCAGGCAAATACGTGCATCTGTCCGCTGGCAGCCTAGTCGTAGACTGTTGCGTTAAGGTGAAAGTCACAGCCTTTGCGTACATGTGTACGCTCAGTGCCTTGAATTGTGTCTAGCCCGCGGCTAGTGGCGCATTGTCCTGAAACAAGTTTCCGGCAGTCTAACACTGCTGGCTACTCTCCGAAGGTCGGGGTGGCAGCCAACGTTGCAGGATTCGTTGTAGATCGGCGCGTTTGAACGGTTTTGCCAGATAATCGTTCATTCCGGCGGCCAGGCAGGCTTCGCGGTCACCCTGCAGGGCGTTGGCGGTCAGGGCGATGATCGGCAGCTGTTGTTTGCCGGCCAGGGCGCGGATCTGTCGGGTGGCTTCGTAGCCATCCATGATCGGCAGGCGGCAGTCCATCAAGATCGCCGAGTAGGCGAAGTGCTCGGCATGGTGCAGGGCCTGGGCGCCATCAGCGACCAGGCAAACCTGATAGCCGAGGCTGCGCAGCATGGCTTCAATCACGGTCTGGTTGACCGGGTTGTCTTCCACCAGCAGCACCAGATGGCCGTTGTCATCGCCACTGGTCTCACGTTCAAGCAACACCGGGCGCGGGTTTTGCTGGCTAAACGGCAAGGGGATTTCCAGGGTGAAGGTTGAGCCTTGGCCGGCCTCGCTGCGTGCCGTCAGGGTGCCGCCCATGCGTTCGGCCAGGGTGCGGGCAATCGGCAGGCCCAGGCCGGTGCCGCCATAGCGCCGGGAAATCGAAGTGTCGGCCTGCTGGAAGGCATCGAACATGTGCTCCAGGCGTTCGGGGGAAATCCCGATGCCGCTGTCCTGCACCGAGCAGGTCAGCCACAGCACCTGCTCATCCAGCGGTTGCCAGCGGACTTGCACGTGGATGCTGCCTTCTTCGGTGAACTTCAACGCGTTGCCGAGCAGGTTGACCAGAATCTGGCGAATCCGCGTCGGGTCGCCGCGCACCTCGATCTGCTCCAGTCCCGGCGGCGTCTCCAGGTGCAGTTGCAGGCCGCGTTGTTGGGCGCTATGGAGGAACACCTGGACAGAACTCTGCAACAGCTCCAGCAGGTTGAAGGCGATGCACTCCAGCTCCAGGGCGTCGCGCTCGATCCGCGAGAAGTCGAGGATGTCGTTGATGACCTTGAGCAAATGCTCGGTGGATTCGGTGGCCAGAGCCGTGTATTCGGCCTGCTCTTGGCTCATTTCGGTGGTTTCCAGCAGTTGCAGCATGCCCAGCACGCCGTTCATCGGGGTGCGCAGCTCATGGCTCATCATGGCCAGGAAGTCCGACTTGGCCTTGCTGGCTTGCTCGGCTTCTTCGCGGGTCTTGATCAACTGGTTGATGGCTTGTTGTTGTTCAATCTGGGCTTGCTGCAGGCCGCTGGCCAGGTTGTTGATGTGCTGTGCCAGTTCAATCAGCTCGGCATTGCCCCGTTCGGGCACCGTGGCTTGGAAGTTGCCGGCCTGAATCGCCTTGACCGCCTCGGCCATGTTGCTGATCGGCTGGACCAGGCGCCGAGCCAGGCGCCGCGCCAGGAGAAAGGTCAGCAGCAAGGCGCCCAGCGCCAGGGCCGAGGCCTTGAGCAGGATCAGTTGCTGCTGGCTATTGAAGGCGTCATTGGAGATGCCCACCACCACGCGACCGAGGTAGCCAGGCGCGCTGTTCAGGCCAGGGCTGGGGGCAGATTGCATCTGAATCGAGGCGTTGAACAACTCGATCTGTGAGCCTTCCTGGACGGCGGTTTTTTTCTGCTCGACGTACACCAGGATGTTCTCGTGGGGGTCGCGCACTTCCAGAAAACGTACCTGGGGTGTTTCCAGGGTGGCCTGCAGCAGGGTTTTCAGCACCTGCGGGTTGCCCGTCAACACCCCGTACTCGGTGGCCGTGGCCAACTGATTGGCGATCAACTGGCCGGTGTTGATGCGCTCTTCACGCAGATCCTGGAGCCTTGAATAGGTGAAAAAGCCGGTCAGCAAGGCCGTCAGCAACAAGGCCGGGCCCAGGCTGATCAGCAGGGTATGGGTGCGGATATTCCAGCTGCGCCCGCGCCTCATCGCGGGCAACTCCAGCGGCGGCTCGGGGCGACAGAGGCGGCGCCATGCCAAAGGCCGGCGCGGGGCGTCAGGGGGCGGGGCAAAAGCGCAGTTGAGTACACGGAGCGACCTTGTTCACAGAAGCCATGCAGGCATGTTAACCGAGCTGCGCCGCTTTGCCAGTCATGCGCGTTTAGCCCGGCCCTGACAGGCTCTGCTGGTTCGTTGGCGCGCGGCCCGTATAATGGCGAAAATTGCCACGGCGCTGGCGCTTACCTGAGCCTCAGGCTCATACCGGAATAGCTCATGACTGAACAACAACCCGTTGCCGTGCTTGGCGGTGGCAGCTTTGGCACGGCCATCGCCAACCTGCTGGCCGAAAATGGCCAACAGGTCTACCAATGGATGCGTGATCCAATCCAGGCCGAGGCCATGCGTAACCAGCGGGAGAACCCGCGCTACCTGAAAGGCATCAAGCTGCATCCGGGCGTGCATCCTCTCAGCGATTTGCCGGCGACCCTGGCCCAGTGCGAGCTGATTTTTGTCGCGCTGCCATCCAGTGCCCTGCGCAATGTGCTGCAGCCCCTGGCCGCCGGCCTGGCGGGCAAGTTGCTGGTGAGCCTGACCAAGGGCATTGAGGCCGATAGCTTCAAGCTGATGAGCCAGATCCTCGAAGAAGTGGCCCCCGAGGCGCGGATTGGCGTGTTGTCGGGGCCGAACCTGGCCCGTGAAGTGGCCGAACATGCCCTCACGGCCACGGTGGTGGCCAGCGAGGATGAGATTCTCTGCCAGCGTGTGCAGGCCGCCCTGCACGGGCGCACCTTCCGCGTGTACGCCAGCCAGGACCGTTTTGGCGTCGAGCTGGGTGGTGCGCTGAAAAACGTTTACGCCATCATCGCCGGCATGGCCGTGGCGCTGGGCATGGGGGAAAACACCAAGAGCATGCTGATTACCCGTGCGCTGGCGGAAATGACCCGTTTTGCGGTCAAGTTGGGCGCCAACCCGATGACCTTCCTCGGCCTGGCCGGGGTCGGCGATCTGATCGTCACCTGCTCCTCGGCCAAGAGCCGCAATTACCAGGTGGGGTTTGCCCTCGGCCAGGGCTTGAGCCTGGAAGATGCGGTGGCGCGCCTGGGGGAAGTGGCCGAAGGGGTCAACACCCTCAAGGTGCTCAAGGCCCGCGCTCAGGCCCTGGAGGTGTACATGCCTTTGGTCGCCGGTCTGCACGCGATTCTCTTCGAGGGGCGTACGCTGGCCCAGGTGATCGAGTTGCTGATGCGCGGTGAGCCGAAAACCGACGTCGATTTCATCTCGATCAACGATTTCTGATGTGCCCAACTGCGCCGCTGGCGCTGCCATAAGGAGATATTGCTATGAATAAGCCGGAACAGGATCTGCAGCGCGAATCAATCCTGCTGCGCATCCTCTGGATGTTGGTGTTTGCCTGCGCCTGGCAAGTGGCCGAGCTGGCGCTGGCCGGCGTGGTCCTGCTGCAACTGGGCTATCGCCTGTTCTACAGCGCGCCGAGCGCCAGCTTGCTGGGCTTTGGTGACAGCCTGAGTCAGTACCTGGCGCAGATCGGCCGCTTCGGTACCTTCAATACCGACGAAAAACCCTGGCCGTTCAGCGATTGGCCGACCCCGGCCGCACCGCAAGGTGAAGCGCCCCACAGCATCCCGCCGGCGGCCCATCCGGTGCGTGATGAGGAGCCCAAGCTGTGAAACTCTGGTTGCTGCGCCATGGTGAAGCCGAAGCCCAGGCCCGCAGCGATGCCCAGCGCGAGCTGACCCCGCACGGGCGCAAGGAGGTCAAACAGAGTGCCGAGCAATTGCCCGGCCATGGCGTGAGCAAAATTCTCGCCAGTCCCTATGTGCGCGCCCAGCAAACCGCGCAGATCGTGCGTGAGGTGCTGGCCAATCATCCGCCGCTTGAAACCGTCAATTGGCTCACCCCCGATGGCGACCTGGCTGAGGCCGTTGACTACCTGGATGCCCACGCCGACGACAACCTGCTGCTGGTCAGCCACCAGCCCTTTATCGGTGAGCTGGCAGGCTGGCTGCAGCATGCCCACCGGCAGGCGCCGTTGCCGATGAAAACCGCCAGCCTGGCCGAGTTGCAGGGTGAACTGCCGCTGCCGGGCGCCATGCAGCTCAACGCCCTGCAGCATCCGCACCGCCACTGAGCGGCCGCTGTCGCCCTGCCAAGCCGGGCGACGGATACATTTCTTCACTTGCACCGCCTCCTTCTGCGTGGTTTATTCAACCAAGCAAGTGCTTGGTTTGCCCCCAGAACAATAACAATGGAGGATGCCTGTGATGACTGCTGTCCGTTTGCCGCTGGATGCGTTTTTTGCCCGCGAAGCCCGCCACCCGAATAAGCCCTATCTGTTCCAGCCGGTTGCCGGCGGCCAGCTTGAACAACTGAGCTGGTCCGAAGTCGGCGATCAGGCGCGGCGTGCCGCCAACTGGCTGCGGCGCCTGGAACTGCCTCAGGGCAGTCGCATCGCCATCATCTCCAAGAACTGTGCGCACTGGATCATCACCGACCTGGCCATCTGGATGGCCGGCCATGTGTCGGTGCCGCTGTATCCCAATCTCGGCGCCGACTCGGTGCGCCAGGTGCTGGAGCATGCCCAGGCGGCGTTGGTGTTTGTCGGCAAACTGGATGATTGGCCGGCCATGGCCCCCGGCATCCCCGAGGGCGTTGCCTGTGTCGGCCTGCCGCTGCGGCCCGGTGGGCGCTTTGATGTGCTGTGGAGCGACCTGCAAGCCTGCGCGCCGATCCAGGATCAGCCGCGGCCTGCGGCCGACCAGCTGTGTACCATCATCTACACCTCCGGCACCACCGGCACGCCGAAAGGGGTGATGCACAATTTCAGCAACTTCGCCTTTGGCGCCACTCGCGGCATCGCCTTGTTTGGCGTCGGGGAAGACGATCGCATGCTCTCCTACCTGCCGCTCTGCCATGTGGCCGAGCGCATGTTTGTCGAGATGACCTCGTTCTACGGCGGCTCGACGATCTTCTTTGCCGAGAGCCTGGACACCTTCCTCACCGATCTCAAGCGGGCGCGGCCGACCGTGATGTTTGGCGTGCCGCGGATCTGGAGCAAGTTCCAGATGGGGGTGTTGGCGAAAATCCCCGAGCAGCGTCTGGAGTTGCTCCTCAGGCTGCCGCTGCTGGGTCGCTGGATGGGCCGCAAGGTGCTCGCCGGTCTGGGCCTGGACGCCGTGCGTTATGCCCTGTGCGGCGCCGCGCCGGTGCCGGATGCCTTGCTCAAGTGGTATCAGCGCCTGGGCCTGGACCTGTTCGAGGTCTATGGCATGACCGAAAACTGCGGCTACTCCCACGTCTGCCGGCCCGGCAAGCGCCGGCATGGCTGGATCGGTCAGCCTTGCACCGATGTCGAGGTGCGGATTGCCGAAACCGGCGAAGTGCAGGTGCGCAGCGGTGCCACCATGCAGGGCTATTACCTGGACCCGGAAAAGACCGCCGAGACCCTCACCGCCGATGGTTTTCTGCGCACCGGTGACAAGGGCGAGCAGGACGGCGAGGGCAATCTGCGCCTGACCGGCCGCCTCAAGGAAATCTTCAAGACCAGCAAGGGCAAGTACGTGGCCCCGGCGCCGATCGAGAACCGCCTGGCCGTGCATGGCAAGATCGAACAGGTGTGCGTGGTCGGCGATGGCATGCCGCAACCCATGGCCCTCTGCGTGCTGTCGGAGCTGGCCCGCCAGGACGCCAGTCAGGGCGGCCGTCTGGCCTTGGAGCAGAGCCTTAAGGCGCTGCTGGAGGAGGTCAATGGACAACTCGACAAGCACGAGCGGCTGCTCGGTATTGTCCTGGTCAAGGACGTCTGGGGGATTGATAACGGTTTTCTCACGCCGACCCTGAAAATCAAGCGCGGCGTGGTGGAGGACGCCTATGCCGAGCGTTACCAGGCCTGGATGGAGCGCCGCGAGCCGGTGCTCTGGCATGAATAAGGAGTGGGCATGAGCATCTGGCTGCAGCAACCCGAACTGAACGCGCTGAATGCGCTGTCGAAAAACACCCTGGTCGAATTGCTGGATATTCGCTTTGAGGCGTTCGACGATGACTCGCTGACCGCCAGCATGGTGGTCGATCCACGCACCCATCAGCCCTATGGCCTGTTGCATGGCGGCGCCTCGGTGGTGCTGGCGGAGACCCTGGGCTCCACCGCCAGCTACCTGTGCATCGACAGCAGGCGCTTTTATTGCGTGGGCCTGGAGGTCAATGCCAACCACCTGCGTGGCTTGCGCAGTGGGCGGGTGACCGCCGTGGCGCGGCCGCTGCATCTGGGCCGTACCACCCAGGTCTGGGATATTCGCCTGAGTGGCGACGATGGCAAGCTCAGCTGCGTATCGCGCCTGACCATGGCCGTGGTGCCGCTGGGCAAGCCCGCGCCCGTGGCGGACTGATCAATCACGGCGGCATGACCATTGCCGCCGTGTCTTTGGCCACACTGCCGTCATTCAGCGGCCGCACTGTGATTGCTGTCAGGGCGGTGCTGCTGGACAATCCAGCTCTCAGTTGCCGATCAGTCTTCCCCTATGTCCCAGCCTGTTTTTTTCGCCCATGCCAATGGTTTTCCCTCGGCCACCTACGGCAAGTTATTCCGCGCCCTGGGGGCCGACTACCGGGTGGCCTGCCTCGAACAGCATGGTCACGACCCGCGCTTCCCGGTTAACGACAACTGGGAGCAACTGGTCAGCGAGCTGATCTATCACCTGCAACAGGGGGCTGAGCCGGTGTGGGGCGTGGGTCACTCCCTGGGCGGGGTGCTGCATTATCACGCCGCGCTGCGCCAGCCCGAGCTGTACCGCGGCCTGGTGCTGCTCGACTCGCCGCTGCTGACCCTGGCCGATCAATGGGTTATTCGCGCGGCCAAGCGCTTTGGCTTTATCGATCGCATCACCCCGGCCGGGCGCACCATTGGCCGGCGTGAGCGTTTTGCCGATGCGGGCGAGGCGCGTGATTATTTTGCCGGCAAGAGCCTGTTCCGGCGCTTCGATCCCGAGTGCCTGGACGACTACGTTGCCCATGGCCTGCAGGCCAGTAACGAGGGTCTGGCGCTGCGTTTCAATGCGCAAACCGAAATCAATATCTACCGCAGCGTGCCCCACACCAGCCCCGGCAAACCGCAGCAGTTGCAGGTGCCCCTGGCCATGGTGCGCGGCCGGCACAGCCGGGTGGTGATGCCCCACCATGGCCGTTTATTGCGCCGGGTGCCGTTGGGCGAATACCTCAGCGTGCCGGGCGGGCACATGTTCCCGCTGGAGCGCCCGCAAGACACCGCCGAGCTGCTGCGTGGCTTGTTCAAGCGCTGGAGCCGGGAGCCGCATCCGGTATGAGCACGTCTTTCGAAGAAGTCCGCCTGCGCCTGCCGCATATCGAGCTGGCGGCCCATCTGTTCGGCCCCGAGGATGGCCAGCCGGTGATAGCCCTGCATGGCTGGCTGGATAACGCCATGACCTTCGCCCGCCTGGCGCCCAAGCTGCAAGGCTTGCGCATCGTGGCTCTGGATCTGGCCGGCCACGGTCATTCCGAGCACCGTCCGGCAGGCGGCAGCTATGCCATCTGGGATTACGTGCATGACGTGTTGCAGGTGGCCGAGCAGTTTGGCTGGCAGCGTTTTGCCTTGCTCGGCCACTCCATGGGCGCCATCGTCTCGGTGTTGCTGGCCGGCGCCATGCCGCAGCGAATCGAGCGTCTGGCCCTGATCGATGGCCTGATTCCCTACACCGGCGAAGCTGATACGGCGCCGGTCAAGCTCGGTGAGGCGCTGCTGGCGCAGTTGGCCCTGGCCGACAAGCGCAAGCCGGTGTACGCGCAGATCGAGCGGGCCGTGGCGGCGCGCATGCAAGGCGTCGGCGCGGTCAGTCGTGAGGCCGCCGAGCTGTTGGCAGGCCGCGGCTTGATGCCGGTGCCCGGTGGTTACACCTGGCGCACCGACGCGCGCCTGACGTTGCCGTCGCCGCTGCGCCTGACCAAGGCTCACGCCGAGGCGTTCGTGCAGGCCGTGCAGTGCCCGGTCAGCCTGGTGCTGGCCGAGCAGGGCATGCTGCAGGCCCAGCCCGGCCTGGCGCAGCTGTTGGCCGGTTTGCCGTTCAGCGTGCAAACCCTGGCGGGCGGTCATCATTTGCATCTGGATGACGAGGCGGGCGCCCAGTCTGTCGCAGACTGTTTCAATCCCTTCTTCCACGCGCCTTGACTTGCACCGGGCAACTGCGGACTCTGGGCTGAATGTCTAGACGCTGCTGTGGTTTCATCGCGCGGTCGCGAATGAAACGGCAGCAGGCTCCAAGGAGTTCGCCATGATTGATCTATATACCGCCGCCACACCCAACGGCCACAAGGTCTCGATTGCCCTGGAGGAGCTGGGGCTGGCGTATCAGGTACACGCCCTGCGCTTTGACCAGCAGGAGCAAAAGGCCCCGGCCTATCTGAAAATCAACCCCAATGGCCGCATTCCGGCGATTGTTGACCGGGATAACGGCGACTTCGCGGTGTTCGAGTCCGGGGCGATCCTGTTGTACCTGGCGGAAAAAACCGGGCAACTGATCCCGGCCGATGCCAAGGGCCGCTCGCAGGTGATCCAGTGGCTGATGCTGCAGATGGGCGGCGTCGGGCCTATGCAGGGCCAGGCCAATGTGTTCTTGCGCTACTACCCGGAAAAACTCCAGGGCCCGATCGAGCGCTATCAGAACGAAACCCGCCGCCTCTATGAGGTGCTCAACACGCGCCTGGGCGAGGTGCAATACCTGGCCGGCGACTACAGCATTGCCGACATTGCCAGCTACCCCTGGGTGCATATCCATGACTGGGCCGGCGTCTCGGTCGAGGGTCTTGAGCACCTGCAACGCTGGATGGCCAGCGTGGGGGCGCGGCCTGCCGTGCAGCGCGGCCTGTTGGTGCCGCCCCGTGAAGCCGACGCCGCCCAGGTGGTCAAGGCTGCCCAGGCGATGCTGCAACGTTGAGGTTATCGGTGCGTTTATTCAGTTTGCTGTTGTTTTGCCTGTACGGCAGTGTGGCCCTGGCCGCCGATGTGGCTGGCAGTCAGGACCTTGCGGTGCTGCCGCGTTTTGCCCGTGCCGAGATCATCGAGTTCAGTCAGGCCAGCGGCCAGGAGCGGGTCTTTCCCACCGGCCCCTTGAGCCGTATCAGCGGCAAGCTGCGCATCGAGTCCCAGGTCAGTGCCGAAGGGCAGTTGACCGCCCTGACCTATGCCTTGCCCGCCGGTCACGCCGCGCTGGAGGTGTTCAACCTGGCGCGCAGTCAGGTTCAGGCCCAGGGCGCCGAGTTGTTGTATTGGTGCCAGGGCCGTGATTGCGGCTCCAGCAGCCTGTGGGCCAATAGTGTGTTTGCCAATGCCCAGTTGTATGGCAGCGACGACCAGCAGGCCTACGCCTTGCTGCGTTTGGTGGCGCCGCAGCAGGACAGTCTGCTGGTGCTGTACGGGATCACCCGTGGCAACCGCCGGGCCTACCTGCATGTGGAGCAATTGAACGCCAGCACGCCCTTGGCTGAACTCTTGCCCAGCCCCGGAACCCTGTTGCAGCAACTGAAAAGCACTAGGCAACTGAGCTTGGCGCACTTGCCGGCAACCCCCAGCGCGGCCTGGAGTGCAGTGCTGGCGCGCAGCCTGAATATGGACAGCACCCTGCGCGTCAGCCTGAACGGTGCCCAGGCCGAGGCCTGGCGCGCGGCCCTGGTGGCCCAGGGCGTACGCAGCGCGCGCTTGACGGCCGAGGTCAACGCCGAGGCCGGGCTGGTCATCAGGGTGCAAGATCGTTAGTGGTAACTGGTTAGTGGTTAGTGGTTAGTGGTTAGTGGGAAATGGGGAGTGGGAAGTGGGAAGTGGGAAGTGGGAGTGGCAGGGGTAGTGTGTTGTATGGCCTGGGGTTTTTCTGTGGGGAACAAGCTGGATGTTGAATAACGACCGCCTCCTGGGGCAGATTTTGCTGTTTATCCTGCTGGGCGCCTGTGTGTTGGTGCTGGCGCCGTTCTGGTCGGCGCTGTTTTGGGCGGCGGTGCTGGCCTTTGCCAGTTGGCCGTTGATGCGCCTGCTCACCGGCCCGCTCAAGCTCGGGGTGACGGCGGCGGCGGCCGTGCTGACGTTGGTGTGGATGCTGGTGCTGTCGGCGCCGCTGGTGTGGCTGGGATTCAACCTGGCCGACCATATCCAGACGGGCCTGGTTTTTATTAAAACCATGCAGGTCGATGGCTTGCCCGATCCACCCGCCTGGCTGGGCGGTTTGCCGCTGGTGGGTGAGCGTCTGGTGAGCCTGTGGGACGACATCGATGCCCGTGGTGCGGCACTGTTCGCCAGCGCCCGGCCGTACCTGGGGGAGGTCGGCAACTGGCTGCTGGCGCGCAGTGCGCAGATTGGCGGCGGCATGCTCGAAGTGGTGCTGAGCCTGGTGCTGATCTTCTTCTTTTACCGCGACGGCCCGGCCCTTGCGCATTTTGTGCATGCCTTGCTGCACCGGCTGATCGGTGAGCGCGCCGATCATTACCTGCACCTGGTCGCCGGCACGGTGCAACGGGTGGTCAATGGCGTGATCGGCACCGCCGCGGCCCAGGCCCTGCTGGCGTTGATCGGCTTTTGGATTGCGGGTGTGCCGGGGGCGGTGTTGCTCGGTTTGCTGACCTTCCTGTTCAGCCTGATCCCCATGGGCCCGCCGCTGATCTGGGGGCCGGTGGTGGCCTGGCTGGCGTGGCGGGGCGATTACGGCCTGGCGATCTTCCTCGGCGTGTGGGGCACCTTTATCGTCAGCGGCGTGGATAACGTGCTCAAACCCTACCTGATCAGCCGCGGCGGCAACCTGCCGCTGGTGGTGGTGTTGCTCGGGGTGTTCGGCGGCATCCTGGCCTTCGGTTTTATGGGCCTGTTCCTCGGCCCAACCCTGCTGGCAGTGGCCTACAGCCTGCTCAAAGACTGGATCGCCACGCCCGGCAAAGCCGCGAGCGAAACACCGTCGAGCTGATATGCAGCCGTTGCCCGCCGCAGGCGGCGGGCGCAGATTTATAAAATCGCTGAAAAACGTTGGCGAGGCAGTCAGCACAAGGCAAAACAGGCGAAAAAGCGGAGTTTACGAGCCGTAAATGAGCATTTTGAACCTGTTTTAACGCAGTGATGGCAACGCAGGTAGTTTTTCAACTTGTCAGGCCGTCAGGCTGAGCTGGCTGCCGATCTTGCTGCTATAGCTGGCACTTTCGCTGTACTGCTTGAGCAGGCTGGCAACCATATCGGCATAGCCGCTGTCGTTGCTGGCACTGGTGCTTGCGCTGTTGCTCTTATCGCTGCTGGTTAGGGCCTCGAACAGACTGCTCAACTCATCCTTGCTGATGCTGCCAGCACTGCCGCTGTCGATGGCGCTGAACAGTTCCTCACTGTCGGCACTGCTCATCTGCGCGGGTGGAGGGGGCGGTGGCGGCGCCAGGGCGGCGGTCTCCTGGGCGCTGAGAACGCCGTCGGCATCGCCGTCCAGTTCACCAAACAAGGTGGTCAGATCACTGTCGTCGCTGCTGACGCCCAGGGCGCTGCTCAGCTCGGCTAGACCGACGCTGCCATCACCGTCGCTGTCCAGCTGGCCGAACAGCTCTTCGGGTTTGGCGCCGCCCGGTCCGCCGTGGGGAGGCGGTGGTGCCAGGGCGGCGGTTTCTTCTTTATCGATGTTGCCGTCGCTGTTGGCATCCAACTGACTGAACAGCTCATCGATATCGATGCTCAGGCTGCTGTCGCTGTCCTTGGCGGCCGTGAGCGCGCTGTCCAGCTCCTCCTTGGCCACGCTGCCGTTGCCATCGCTGTCGAGAATGCTGAAGAGCTTTTCCTGGGCTTTCGCCGGGCCGCCGCTGCAACTGGCCGCCGCTGTGCTGGCGGTGTTATTGCGCGCGCTGCTGGCGAGTGTCGAGCTATAGCTGCTGTAGCTCGAATAACTGCTGACACCACTGATCATGGGAGTCACTCCTATCGCTGTCACCGGCAAGGGTTTACCGGTTTTGTCAGCCTCAGCGGTGCATGTGTCGGGGCTATGTGGGCTTTGTATCGGCGCTTATACGGGCGCCTGGCGCGGCAGGCAGAGCACGGCAGTCAGGCCGCCGCCAGGGGTTTGCTGCAGATGAATGTCGCCGCCTTGGCGGCGTGCCGCTTCGCGGGCGATGGTCAGACCCAGGCCGACGCCGCCCGAGTTGCGGTTGCGTGAGCCTTCGATGCGAAAGAAGGCTTCGAACACCGCCTCGCGCTGTTCGGCGGCGATGCCGGGGCCGTGATCGCAGACCCGCACTTCGACCTGATCGCGGCTGTCGCGCAGCTCGATCTGTGCGCTGCCGGCATAGCGCAGGGCATTTTCCAGCAGGTTGCTCAGGCACGAGCGCAGTGCCAGCGGCTGCACCCGCAGCGGCGCGCAGTGGCCACTGATCTGCACATCGGCACCACGGTCCTGGGCGTCTTCGGCCATGGACTCGACCAGCGCCTGCAAATCCAGCCACTGCAGGGCCTCGCAACTGCGCTGTTCGTGCAGGTAGTTGAGGGTGGCGTCGAGCATGCTGATCATCTCGCCAAGGTCCTGGCCCATGCGGGCGCGCAGTTGGGCATCGGGCACTTCCTCGACCCGCAGTTTGAGGCGTGCCAGCGGGGTGCGCAGGTCATGGGAGACGGCCGCGAGCATGCGCCCGCGCTGCTGCACCTGCTGGCGGATGCGTTGCTGCATCTGGTTGAACGCATGGGCCGCCAACCGCGACTCGCGCGGGCCGGTTTCGGCCAGGGGCGGGCTGTCGAGGTCGTTGCTCAGCTGTTCGGCGGCTTCGGCCAGATGCTGAATGGGCCGGCTGAGCAAGCGCGCGCCATACCAGGCAGCGACGATCAGGGTCAGCAACTGAAACAGCAGCGGCACCAGCGGCCCGCCGAAACCAGGTGGCGGTGGTGGCGGTTGACCGACAGGCAGGCCATTGGCGGGCGGCGGCGAGTGGGGTGGTGGCGGACGGTGACCGTACTGGCTGAACCAGACAAAGGCCAGCACATGGGCGAGCACAATGGCCAACAGCAACAGGCCGAACAGACGGGCGAACAGGCTGTCGGCGCGGCGCATCAGGCGATCTCGCGGGCGTCGAACAGGTAACCCTCGCCGCGCACGGTCTTGATCAGGCGCGGTGCCTTGGGGTCTTCGCCGAGTTTCTGCCGCAGGCGCGAGACCAGCAGGTCGATGCTGCGGTCGAAGGCCTCGATGGAGCGGCCGCGGGCCGCATCCAGCAACTGCTCACGGCTGAGCACCCGCCGTGGGCGTTCGAGAAACACCCAGAGCAGGCGGAATTCGGCATTCGACAGCGGCACCACCAGGCCATCGGGGGCGTGCAGTTGGCGCAATACGCTGTGCAGGCGCCAGTTATCGAAACGGATGCTGCTGGACGGCTCTTGTCGTGGCTCGAATCGCTCGTCGCGCACCCGCCGCAGGATGCTCTGGATGCGCGCCACCAGCTCGCGCGGCTCGAACGGCTTGGCCATGTAGTCGTCGGCCCCCAGCTCCAGGCCGATGATCCGATCGGTCGGCTCGCAACGGGCGGTGAGCATCAGAATCGGAATATCCGACTGGCTGCGCAGCTCGCGGCACAGCACCAGGCCGTCTTCGCCGGGCAGCATCAGGTCGAGGATGATCACGTCGAAATGACCCTGGGCCAGGGCCTGGCGCATGCCCTGGCCATCGCCGACCGCTTGGCTGTCGATATTGAAGCGGCTCAGGTAGCCGCCCAGCAGTTCACGCAACTCTTGGTTGTCATCAACGATCAGGGCGCGGGTGCTACGGGGGCGCACGTCATGTGCATTTATGGCTTGCACAGGTGCAGGCTCCATCGACGTCAGGGCTGAGGGAAGGGCGGGCATCCTAGGGTCTGTTCCCGTTTCATCGCAAGCCGCGTTGCCGCGAGAAATGGTCCCCGGTTAGGCGCAGGGCGCAGATAATGGTCATTCCCTTATCAAGCCCTGCAACAACAGC
>Ga0209343_10001741_pt1 | contig 28942 bp, 27 predicted proteins | sample RifCSPlowO2_02_FD_184026 | JGI IMG/M metagenome (GOLD analysis project Ga0209343, IMG submission 184026) | Groundwater microbial communities from Rifle, Colorado - Rifle CSP2_plank lowO2_0.2 (SPAdes) (version 2) | ecosystem: Environmental > Aquatic > Deep subsurface > Groundwater | place... | reverse complement strand
GCTGGAGATCACCCCCAACGAGATTGAGCCGCCGCCGTCCTTTGGCGCGCACATCCGCGCCGACTTCATGCAGGGCATGGGCAAGGTCAACGGCAAGTTCGTGATCATCCTCAACATCCACCATGTGCTGTCGGTCGATGAGATGGCCACGCTGGCCGGCGGGACGGCCATCGCGGCGTAAAGCGTAGCGTAGGCATGCACAAGTGGAACGCCAACATCGCTACCGCGTCCGGCCGATCCTTCAAAGGGCGGGCGAAGCTCGTGTCCGAGCATCTGGTGTCGGTGCGCGTGCACGATGTAGTTGCCCGGCACACGGAGTGCCAGATCGCCATCGCCCTGCCGGAACAGCCGGACGGAGATGTCTTGCGCCAGGTGAATGTGCTGTGTTCTGTCCTGCAGGTTGTATTCGGAGCCAACGGCATACGCCTTGAAATGACCGTGGAAAGCATCCTCTCGGAAGATCGTCAGGTTTTCCTGGCGCACTGCCCGAAAACCAATAAACAAAAAGCCAGTCGTTCAAAGCAATGAAGCCCTGTGATCACCATAGGGTGGGGTAAGGAAAACCTTATGGAGATTTGGCGAATCCCTACGGGTAAATCAAGATTGCCTGATATTCCAATTCATTGACTTGAAGCATTCTTCCATTGCGGGTCATTGCGCCAATGTCGGCAGTTCGACCCATGCGACAAATCGTTTATCCCCCACAGGAAAATCTCATGAAAAAGACAGTTGTCTCACTCGCTTTCACCCTGGTCGCAGCCGTTGGCGCATTTTCCGCCGACGATTTTGGCACCGCTAAGGAGGCCGAGGCGCTGGTCGGCAAGGCGGTCAAGGCGGTCACCATCGACAAAGCCACGGCCTTCAAGGAAATCACCGGCAAGGATAAAAAATGGATCCATCGGGACCTCTACCCGATGGTCTACGACATGTCCGGCAAGTGCGTGGCGCATGGTCAAAACGAAAAGCAGGTGGGCAAGGACCTGATTGAACTGGTTGACGCCGACGGCAAGGAGTTCGTCAAGGAGCGCATCGAGCTGGCCAAGAGCAAAAGCAAGTTTTGGCAGGACTACAAGTTCAAGGACCCGGTCACCGCGAAGGTGCTGCCCAAGGCCGCCTACTGCGAGAAGGCCGGCGACTTGATCGTGTGCTCGGGTATCTACAAACGGTAATTTTTTCCTCCCTCAACTACGGAAATTTCACCATGAAGAAGACTGCTATCACCCTCTTCGCCTTCGCTGGTGCCGCCCTGTCTGCGGCGGAAGCAGATTTTGCGACGCCCAAGGAGGCCGAAGCCCTGGTGGCGAAGTTGGTCAAGGTCGTTGCCGCGAACAAGGCTGAAGCCTTCAAGGAAGTGAACGCCAAGGACCCGAAGTGGGTACGTGGCGATCTTTACCCCTGGGTTATCGATAGCCAGGGAACGATGCTGGCCCACGGCGCGAACGACAAGCTGGTCGGCAAGGCCCTGCTCGAACTCGAAGATGTCGATGGCAAGCAGTTCGTCAAGGAATACATCCAGGCGACGAACGCCAAGGGTAAGGCTTGGTCGAACTACAAGTGGTCCGACCCGGTGACGAAGAAGGTGCTGCCCAAGGCCGCTTACTGCGAGAAGGTCAGCGACGTCTTGGTCTGCGCCGGTATCTACAAGCGCTAAAGGAAGGAATCGTGAACTTCCGCACCAAAATTTTCCTCGCGCCGCTGATCACAGTGGGCCTGATGCTGTTGCTGGGCCTGCTCGCGTTTGTCGGCATACGCTCGGTCCAGGGCAATCTGGACCACCTGGCCAACGTCAACATGGCGCGGCTGATTCAGGTCAACGACGCACGTTCCGAGCTGCTGATGGTCAATGCCGATGTCTTCAAGTTGTTCACCTGGATGAGCAACTTCGACGATGCCCGCATCAAGAAGGATACGGCGACCATCAACGCGCGCATCGACAGCGCCGTGAAGAAGTTCGAGTTCCTGGACCGGGATGCCGACGAGGAAGAAAAGAAAAATCTGCAATTGATTGCGGCATCGCTGCGCAAATACCAGAAGAACATCGGGGCAGCCATTGACATGGCCACCGGGGATGTGACGTCCGGCGCCGGCATGGCCCAGGCGGCCACCCGGGTCTTTGATGGCATCTCCAAGCAGGTGGACGAGATGGTAAACCTGCAAAAGACGCAAGTCGCACAGACGCTGGAGCGCACCCGAACCTACTCGGATCGCACCATCCTGTTTTCGCTGATCCTGGTGGGGGCCGCGACCGTGGTTGCGCTGTCCATTGCTTGGTGGATCACGCGCAGCGTGATGGCGCAGCTTGGCGGCGAACCCGCGTACGCCGCGCAAGTGGTCTCCCAGGTGGCCAGCGGCGACATGACGGTGGAGGTGCGGACCAGCGCCCACGACGACAGCAGCATGTTGTTTGCCATCAAAACCATGGTGGGCAAGCTCTCCCAAATCATCGGCGAAGTACGCAATGCGTCCGATGCGCTCGCCAGCGCGTCCACGGAAGTCTCCGCCACCGCGCAGAGCATGGGCCAGGCGTCCTCCGTGCAAGCCGCCAACCTGGAGCAGACCTCTGCCGCCGTCGAGCAGATGGGTGCCTCCATCAACCAGAATACCGACAACACCCAGGTAACCGACCGCGTGGCATCACAGGCCGCCAAACAGGCGGTAGAAGGCGGTGACGCGGTGAAGGAAACCGTGGCGGCGATGAAGAGTATCGCGGCCAAGGTCGGCATCATCGATGACATCGCCTACAGAACAAACCTGTTGGCGCTGAACGCGGCGATTGAAGCGTCAAGCGCCGGCATCCACGGCAAAGGCTTCGCGGTGGTGGCCGCCGAGGTGCGCAAACTGGCCGAACGCAGCCAGGTGGCGGCGCAGGAGATCGGTGAATTGGCCGGCGGAAGTGTGGACAAGGCCGAGCGCGCAGGCCGGCTGCTGGACGAGATCGTGCCTGCCATTGGCAAGACCTCGGAACTGGTGCAGGAGATTGCAGCGGCATCTTCGGAGCAATCCAGCGGTGCGGGCCAGATCAATACCGCCATGACCCAGTTGAATCAGATCGTGCAGCAAAACGCAAGCAGCAGCGAAGAACTGGCGGCCACGGCGGAAGGCCTGAGCAGCCGGGCGACGCAGTTGCAGCACGTCATGAGTTTCTTCAAGGTGGATACACGGCGTGTCGCGCGCGGTGTCACGGCCACTCAACCGCGCAAGACGGTGCCGGTGCTCCAAACGCTTGCCACAGCACCGGCGGCCGGCGGTTTCGTGCGCTTTTGAAGTGCTCTCAATAGCCTGATAGGAAATAACTATGCGTCTGAATACCCCCGTCACCGACAACGAGTACCACCTCAAGGAGGGTCTCACCATCGTGTCGACCACCGACCTGCAGGGCAACATCACCTATGCCAATCCGTATTTCATCGAAGTCAGCGGATTCGCCAAGGAGGAACTGATCGGGGCGCCGCAAAACATCTTGCGCCACCCCGACATGCCTGCGCAGGCCTTCGCGGACCTGTGGGCAACCATCCGCAGCGGCCGCCCCTGGACCGCCATGGTCAAGAATCGCCGAATGAACGGTGACTACTATTGGGTGTTGGCCAATGTCATCCCGATTACAAATGGCGGGCGCGCGGTGGGTTACATGTCGGTTCGGGTCAAACCGAGTCGCGAGCAAGTTAATGCGGCCACCAGGCTTTACAAGAGCGTGCTCGATGGCACTGCGGGCAATATCGCCATCCGGCAAGGCAGTGTCGTGAGGACCGGTTTTCTGGGTGCCCTGACCGCGCTGGCGCGGATGCCGCTGAGCCCCCGAACGGCCGCCTATTCCTTGTTGCAGGTGCTGATTGTCGGCGCCATCAGTGCGGCGGCGTGGTCCCAGGCACCGAGTGGCGGTAGCAGCTTGCTGTGCATCGCGGTGGCCTGCGCGGCAGCGGTCTCCGTCGTGGCAACGCTGGCTTTCTGGAGTCACCTTAACAACGCGCTCATTCAGCCGCTAAAAGACGGGACGCTGACCACGCTGGCGATGGCGGGCTGCGACTTGTCGCAACAGGTTCGCGCGGAGCGCACAGACGAAATGGGCCAGATGATGCGCGCGCTGCGCCAGGTGAACGTCAACTTGCAGGCCATCATTGGCGATGTGCGCGGCGTGTCGGGCGGTATGACTGTTGCCTCTGAGCACGTGAGTTCTGCGGCACAAAGCCTGTCGCAAAGTGCGAGTGAGCAGGCGGCCGGGGTTGAGGAAACATCGGCGTCGGTGGAGCAGATGAGCGTGTCGATCAACCAGAATACCGACAACGCGAAGATCACAGACGGGATGGCGGCCCAGGCAGCGAAAGAGGCTGCGGAGGGCGGCGAGGCGGTGACGCAGACCGTGCGCGCCATGAAAATAATTGCCAGCAAGATCGGCATCATCGACGACATCGCCTACCAGACCAATTTGCTGGCGCTGAACGCGGCGATTGAAGCGGCACGGGCGGGGGAACACGGCAAGGGCTTCGCGGTGGTGGCCGCCGAAGTGCGCAAGTTGGCCGAGCGCAGCCAGATCGCGGCGCAGGAAATCAGCCAACTGGCTGGCAGCTCGGTGGAGACGGCCGAGCGCGCGGGCAAGCTGCTTGACACCATGGTGCCCAGTATTCAAAAGACCTCGGGGCTGGTGCAGGAGATTGCCGCGGCGTCGCAGGAACAGGCCACGGGCGTGGGCCAGATCAACGGCGCGGTGACGCAACTCAACCAGGCGACGCAGGAGAACGCGAGTGCCAGTGAAGAGCTGGCCGCCACCGCCGAGGCGATGAGCGATCAGGCCGTGCAACTGCAGCAGTTGATGCAGTTCTTCAAGATCGAAAGCCAGATGGCAAGCGCATGACGTAGCAGCAAGACGCCAAACCCAATGAACACGGAAAGAGGAACAGCCGGCTGGGCAGTTCATGTTCCTTCATAAACGGCAACAGAACCAGTAACGGTAATACAAAGGGGAAAAAAATGGAAAAGCAAATGCGCGTGGGCACTAAACTCGCGCTGGGTTTCGGAATTGTCGTCGCCTTGCTGCTGGGCATCGTGGCGATGGCTTTCAGCGGCATGTCTTCCATGCACACGAGCACCACGCTGATCCTGGAGGATCGCTATGTCAAGGTGAAGATGCTCGACACCGTGGTGCGCAATGCACTGGATCAGGGCTTGCGCCTGCGCGACGTGATCCTGGTCCCCGAGAGCGAAGTCGCCGGCATGAAAACGCTGGTTGCCCAGCTGACGGCCGAGAACAACGAATTGCTGCTGAAGATCGACAAAATGGTCGTCGTGCCCAAGGGCCGTGAGATGCTGGCGCTAGCGCTGAAGAAGCGCGACGAGCTGGTACCCATGTACAACCAGTTGTACTCGTTCGCGCTGATCGACAATGCGCAGGCCCATGAATATCTATTGAAGGAATTTGTTCCCGTCAACCGTGCCTACATGGCGGCGATCAAGGACCTGGGCCGCTTTCAAGATGAGTTGATGGACGCCGATGCCAAGGCCTCGGAGGCGCAATACGCCGGTGCCCGCCAGACGATGCTGGTTTTGAGCGTGGCGGCGGTGCTGGCTTCGGTACTCGTGGCCTGGCTGATCACGCGCGGCCTGCTGCGCCAGCTTGGCGGTGAGCCGGGCTATGCCGCCCATGTGGTGAGCCAGGTGGCTGGCGGCGACTTGAGCCTGAGCGTGAACATCAAGGACGGCGACACGAAAAGCATGCTGGCTTCGGTCAGCGCCATGCGCGAGCGCCTGGCGCAAATCATCGGCCAGGCGCGCGGCGGCGCCGATGCGCTCTCGTCGGCCTCCGAAGAGGTCAGCGCGACGGCGCAAAACCTGTCGCAAGGCGCCTCCGAGCAGGCAGCCGGCGTGGAGGAAACATCGGCGGCTGTGGAGCAGATGAATGCCTCCATCAACCAGAACACCGACAACGCCAAGCTCACTGACAGCATGGCCGCCAAGGCGGCGAAGGAAGCGGGCGAGGGCGGCGAGGCGGTGAAGCAGACCGTGCGCGCGATGAAGAGTATTGCCGGCAAGATTGGCATCATCGATGACATCGCCTACCAGACCAATTTGCTGGCGCTGAACGCTGCGATTGAAGCAGCACGGGCCGGTGAACACGGCAAGGGCTTCGCGGTGGTGGCCGCCGAGGTGCGCAAGCTGGCCGAGCGTAGCCAGGTGGCGGCACAGGAAATCAGCGAGCTCGCCAGCAGTTCGGTGGAGACGGCTGAACGCGCGGGCAAGCTGCTCGACGCGATGGTGCCCAGCATCCAGAAGACCTCGGAGCTGGTGCAGGAGATTGCTGCCGCATCGCAAGAGCAGGCCACGGGCGTCGGCCAGATCAATGGCGCTGTGACGCAGCTCAACCAGGCAACGCAGCAAAACGCCAGCGCCAGTGAAGAGCTGGCGGCCACCGCCGAGGAGATGAGTGGCCAGGCCGTGCAATTGCAGGAACTGATGGCGTATTTCAAACTCGACAGCCAGGCCGATGGCCGCCGGTCCGCCGCGAGTGACCGGCGGAGCCTGGGTCAGCAGACGCTTGCCCTGGTGGCTTGATATGCGGCTCGGATTCCGGCAACAACTGGCTGCGTTGATCGGCGCCTTTGCCATCGGATTGTTGGTATCCGGTGGAGCTTTCTTCAGCGCGCTGGAGCAGGTGAAGGTGAACGGTCCGATTTACCACGACATTGTTTTGCAGAAGGATTTGCTGGCAGACATTCTTCCACCGCCCGAGTACCTGATTGAAAGCTACCTTGTCGCGCTTCAGATGGTGGATGCAGGCCCAGCAGCATTGCCGCCGCTGGTCGAGAAGGTGGCGCAGCTCAAACGCGAGTATGAGGATCGGCACGCCTACTGGGTGAAGGAGCTGCCGGAGGGGGAAATCAAGACCCTGATCGTGGACAAGTCCTATGGGCCGGGACAGGCCTTCATACGCCTGCTTGAGGAACGCTACATCCCCGCTGTGCGGGGTGGCGATGCGGCGGCGGTCAAGCCCCTGAAACTGGAGCTGGCCGCCTTGTACGGCGCGCACCGGGCCCAGATTGACGTCCTGGTGAAGCAGGCGAGCGAGAAGGCTGCTGCTGACGAGCGGCGCGCCACGGAGGTACTCACGACCAGGATTGCCACGGCCTTGTCAGTGTCGGTGGCGGTGCTCGCCGCGGTGCTGGTGCTGGGCTGGCTGGTGGCTCGCGCTATCACGGGTCCGCTGGGCGAGGTCGCGCGCTCGCTTGACCGCGTGGCCGACGGCGACCTGAGCGAGCGCATTGCCACTGGCGGCAAGGACGAGATTGGTCAACTGCGGTCTGGCCTGGCGCGCACCATTGAACGCCTGGCGCAAGTCATCGCCCAGGCGCGCGGCGCCGCCGATGCGATGTCGTCGTCGGCGCAAGCGGTGAGCGCGACGGCGCAAAGCCTGTCGCAAGGCGCGAACAAGCAGGCGGCTGGTGTTGAAGAGACCAGCGCCTCGGTGGAGCAGATGAGTGCCTCCATCAACCAGAACACCGACAACGCCCGGGTGACCGACGGCATGGCCGCCAAGGCGGCGAAGGAGGCGGGCGAAGGCGGCGAGGCGGTCAAACAGACGGTGGCCGCGATGAAGACCATTGCCGGCAAGATCAGCATTATCGATGACATCGCCTACCAGACCAACCTGCTGGCGCTGAACGCCGCGATCGAGGCCGCCCGAGCGGGCGAACACGGCAAGGGCTTCGCGGTGGTGGCTGCCGAGGTACGCAAGCTGGCCGAGCGCAGCCAGGTGGCGGCACAGGAGATCAGCGAACTGGCCAGTACCTCGATGGAGACGGCGGAGCGCGCGGGCCAATTGCTCGACGCGATGGTGCCCAGCATCCAGAAAACCTCGGAGCTGGTGCAGGAGATTGCCGCCGCGTCGCAAGAGCAGGCCACGGGCGTCGGCCAGATCAATGGCGCGGTGACGCAGCTCAACCAGGCGACGCAGCATAACGCCAGTGCCTCCGAGGAACTGGCGGCCACGGCCGAGGAGATGAGCGGGCAGGCCGCAAAACTGCAACAGGTGATGCGGTTCTTCAAGATCGACGGCCAGATGGCAATCGCCTGACGGCGTTCTCTACAACAGCCACTGATAAGAGATATCTCCCATGAGACCTGTAATTCGATATTTTTGCTTAATCCTGGTGGGGTGGGGCGCGCTGATTGCGCCATCTTTTGCCGATGCCGATGTGGACGCATTGAAAGCGGCGTATCGCCGCCCGCAGTCGATTCCGTTCCCGCCGGACAATCAATATTCGCCGGAAAAGGCGACGCTGGGAAAGATGCTGTTTTTCGACGCGCGCCTGTCACGCGACCAGAATTTGAGCTGCGCGAGTTGCCACAATCCCTCGTTTGGCTGGGAGGTTCCCTTGGCCAAGGCGATTGGCGCCGGCGCCAAGCCGCTGGGACGCAGCGCGCCGACGGTGGTGAACCTGGCCTGGACGCCGCATCTGTTCTGGGACGGGCGGGCCGATGGTCTGGAGGCTCAGGCACGTGGCCCGATTGAGTCGAAAATGGAAATGGATACGCCGCTGGCCAAGGTGGTGGAGCGGCTGAAAGGCGTGGGCGATTATGTTAAAGCCTTTGATCGGGCATTTCCCGGTGAGGGTCTGAACGAAGCCAATGTGTTGAAGGCGATAGGCACTTACGAACGAACACTGGTGTCGCCCAAGTCGCCATTTGATCGTTGGGTGGATGGCGACAAGAAGGCCATCTCTGATTCCGCCGCGCGCGGTTTGGCGCTGTTCAGCGGCAAGGCGTTGTGCGCAAGCTGTCATTCCGGCTGGAGTTTCAGCGATGGCAAGTTTCACGACATTGGCTTGCCGTCCGATGACGTGGGACGCTTTGCCGTGACGAGGAAATCGGAAGATCGTTTCGCGATGAAGACGTCGGGACTGCGAGAAATTTTCGAACGCGCGCCCTATATGCACGACGGCAGCCTCAAGACGTTGGAGGCGGTCGTGGCGCACTACGCGGCGGGTGGCATGGAGAGGCCAACACGGTCACCCCTGATCAAGCCATTGAATCTGACGGAGCAGGAACAGACGGATCTGGTGGCATTCATGAAATCACTGACGAGCAAGGCGGCCGTGACGAGCATGCCGAACTTGCCGGTGCGCTGATAGGAGCCATCCATGAATCATTTGACCATCAAGCAAAAAATCATCATGGCCATCGGCGGCTTGAGCCTGTTGTTGCTGCTGCAAGGTGCCACGCTGTGGTGGCAGGTGCAAGCGATCCAGCACCTGACGGGTGAAGTGGCGCAAGCCTCCAATGTGGCTGCACACAGTCGAGAAGCCTGGGACAGGTTTCGCGATGCGCGCGATTCTTTCAACCACGCCATGGAATTTACCGCCATCACTTCCTCGCAAGAATTGCAGGCTGATTTTGGAGGACGTCAGGCCGCGGTGCAACAAGCGCTGGATGCGGCCTCCGCCAAGGCCAATGCCGCGGAAATTGTTGAATTGATGCAACAGGTAAACACGACGCTGACGCACTGGAGTAGTTCCGCCAATCAGTACTTGAAGTCTGGCAGCGGCCAGGAGTTGCCTTCCCGCGATGTGTTGGAAACCAACGAGACGCGCTTGCAGAACACGCTGGAAGCACTGGTGACAAGCTGCATGAAGGTGGCGCAGGAGAGGTCTGACAAGATGGTCGCGATAGGGCGGCAGGCCGGCTGGATCAGCGTGTCAATTATTGTGCTGGGTTTGAGCCTGGCGACCCTGATTGGAATTTGGATCGTGTGTTCGGTCACGCATCCGCTCAAGGCGGCGCTGGAGGCTTCCAACCGGCTGGCGGCGGGTGACCTGAGTGCGGTCATTCATAGCCACGGCAATGACGAAGTGGGTCAGTTGTTGCAATCAATGCAGGCCACCAGCGCCAAGCTGGCGCAGGTGATCGGCGGCGTCCTTGAATCGACCAGAAGCATTTCCAATGCGGCAGAGCAGGTCAATTCGGCATCGCAAAGCATGTCGCTTGCGTCCAACCGGCAAGCTTCCAGCGTAGAAGCAACCAGTGCTGCCATCGAGCAAATGTCGGCTTCCATCATGCAAAACACCGACAACGCCAAGGTCACCGAGGGCATGGCCGCCAAGGCAGCCGCGGATGCCAACGAAGGCGGCCAGGCGGTCGGTCAGACGGTATCCGCGATGAAGAGCATCGCCGGCAAGATCGGGATCATCGACGACATCGCCTACCAGACCAACCTGCTGGCCTTGAACGCCGCGATCGAGGCGGCCCGCGCCGGCGAACACGGCAAGGGCTTCGCCGTGGTGGCCGCCGAGGTGCGCAAGCTGGCCGAGCGCAGCCAGATCGCGGCGCAGGAAATCAGCGAACTGGCCAGCGGCAGCGTGGAAAAAGCCGAGCGTGCGGGCAAGCTGCTCGACGCCATCGTACCCGCCATCGGCAAGACCTCGGAGCTGGTGCAGGAGATTGCCGCGGCCTCCAGCGAACAGTCCAGTGGCGCCGGCCAGATCAACACCGCCATGACCCAGCTCAACCAAATCACGCAGCAAAACGCCAGCAGCAGCGAGGAGCTGGCCGCCACCGCCGAGGAGATGAGCAGCCAGGCCGCGCAGTTGCAGCAGGTGATGAGCTTCTTCCGGCTCAACGGCGTGGGCGGGGCGGCGCGGCGAACTGGCTAGAGTCGATTTTCATCCAGGTCCCCCGGCTCGGAAATTGCATGGTGCCGCGAGCCAGATATCCTTCTGTCAAGGAAAAAATGGACTCGCTTGATGCGAGGTAAATCAGAATGACAAAAAAAGATTGCTGTGCGGCAAGGATTTCCCTACAGGAAAATCAGGATGCGCTGATAGTTTGAATTTGAACGTTGTGACAAAGTCAATCTGCTCACAAAGTGAGTGAGTCCTGCGCATAGAAAATAAGACCAGGCGTGGGAAAAAATATTGCGCTAGCAATGGGCTTTTCGTAACGTCTACCGCACTTAGCCCAACTGTGTGCGGATCACCGGGTATAGGAGTTTTGAATGGATACGGTACAAAGTCTCGCGCCAGTAGTCGGCCCATCCCAGTATCGTAGAAAACAAAATGAATATTACTCAGTAAGCATGAGCTTGGCTATCCTCGCGAAAAATGAACCCTGATGACTTCAGTAATATTGATCGTGTCTCGCTTGATCGGCATATAAGATCGGTCTCCCGTTACTATATGGGTACGTTGGCCGTGGTAATGATGATCGCGTTGTCTATCTATGCCATCATGCAGGTCGTTCTTGACCGTCATTCCTCACAGCAAAGCATCAGCTTTCTCGTCAGCAGTCAATTCATTAAATTCCAGCAGCTGACGAATACCGCGCGCGCATTGATGCGTGCCTCTGCGGACACGGCCGTTCCAGTCAATGTGCTCGATCGCTTGATCGACGACATGAATCAGAAAATTGCAGACATCAGAGGCATTAGTGCGCAATTGCGTCTCCTTCATCAACGCCTTGGCAAGGATGCTGCGCCAAACGAGCTCGATCTTCGTCTTCAGAGTTTCCTCGACCGGGCAGAAATGCTTGGCAAGATCGACAACATCAGTCGCCGCCGCCGTTACTCCTATTGGGGGCCCATCGATTTCGCTGCCGCAACAGACAGTTTCATCATGCGCGGCTTCCAGGAGGAAATTCAGCAATCATTTACCAAGAGTGAAGCGAGCATTACCACGGCAAAGCAGATTAGCGCGTTGCTGATCCTGTCTCTTGTGATCGCGTTGTTCGCCGTGGGTATATTTATTCTTAACCCGCTGCTCAAGAAACTGCGTCTTGAGCACGAAAAAAAGAAGATCTTCGAGCAGCAATTATCGATTCTCGCCCATAGGGATGGCCTGACCAACCTCCCCAACCGCATGTCGTTTATTCAAATGCTGGATCAGCTTGTCGCGTCCCGGACTACGGGTGGAGAAGATTCAAGAAATTGTCCATTTGCGCTTCTTCTGATTGATCTCGACTATTTCAAGGCGGTCAACGACACCTTCGGTCATCCAACCGGCAATGGATTGCTGATCGAAGTCGCGAAGCGAATTGCCTCAGTTGTGGAGCCTGGCTCCATGGCCGCACGGTTGAGCGGGGATGAATTTGCGGTTTTGGCACCGAATATTTCAAGCGATGCCGAGGCCGAAGAACTTGCTGAACGGATACGCGAGAGCCTGTTCCAGCCTTACCTGATCGATGGACACAGGCTGAACATTTCGGGCAGCTTCGGTGGGGCCCTTTTTCCCGACCATGGCACCCATGCCGCAGACCTGATCCGATGCGCCGATCTGGCCCTCTATGCCGCGAAAACAAAACGCAACAACCTGACCATTTTCAACGAAGCGATGATGGCCGAACGCCTTGCTGAAAGTCGGCTTCGCGCCGCCCTGTTTAATGCGGGAGAGAATGACGAGTTCCTTGTCTATTACCAGCCCAAGGTGGATATCAGACACGGTCAACATGTGGGATTCGAGGCACTGGTGCGCTGGCATCATCCCGAGCTTGGTATTCTGCCGCCGGGACGCTTTCTTCATCTGCTCGATACGGCGTCATCGATTACGGCGATGACCGAGGTGCTCGTCAACAAAGTGGCCCATGACATCCGAATCTGGCGGGATGCTGGCCTGTGTTACGGAAGTGTCGCGATCAATATGTCCGAAGCGGCCCTGATTTCCGAGGCCGGCTATGACATGTTGGCGAATGCGGTTCAACGTTACTCGCTCGACTGGAGCGATTTGGCGATTGAAATTACCGAAGACGTTTTCATGAACAAATACAGAGAGCAGATTTTGGCCACCGTCGTCAAGTTACGTGACCGCGGTGTGTCGATCGCTCTCGACGATTTTGGAACAGGCTTTGCTTCCTTGACAAATCTCAGAAATTTTGAGTTCGATGAAGTCAAAATTGACCGAAGTTTCGTCTCCGATATCGGAATCGATCCCAAATCGGAACAGATCATCAAAGCCATGATCAGTCTCGTCGGAAATCTCGGAAAGAACTGTGTTGCTGAAGGTGTAGAGACGCAAGAGCAGATACTGTTCTTGCGGCAGGCCGGTTGCGCCATCCTGCAAGGCTATTTTTTCGCGCAACCGCAGCCATTCGAGATCGTGACACGTCGACTGGAGCCCGGACGCTTTCTGTGCGGCGCATCTTCTCCCCACGACATTGGGGCGCGGTCACTGCCTGCCATCCCCCAATTTCAACCGTTGATAGCCACCTGAAGAGCAGATATGACAACGACAACACACAGACATTATTCGCACTTGCGATGCGCCACCTTGGCGTTCGCGATTTCCTTTCTTCCAGTCGCACACGCTCAGCCGTCAGCGTCTCTGGCGGCCCAAAACAGTGCTTTTCAGCCAACGGTGGAGGTGATCCATTTCTGGGTTTCGCAGAGCGAGAAAAAGGCCCTTGATGCCTATCGCCGTGCCTGGAAAGATCTGGGCGGCAAATGGAATGATCTGCCGACCAAGGACAAACAGGCCGAACTGACGATAGTGACTGACAGGATTGCCAACGGCTATCCTCCCACGGTGATGCAGTGGTTTGGCAATGAGGGCGGCCAGGAGCTGCCTGAGATGGGTGTCGTGCAGGACATTGAAGAAGTCGCAACCGCCGATCATTGGCGTGATTTCCTACCCCGAAATGTGGTTGATCGGATCAGCTACAAGGGGCGTATTTATTTTGCACCGACTAATATTCATGCGGAAAACTGGTTGTGGACCAGTAAGAAAATATTCGATCAATTGAAGTTGCCGTCGCCGACAAGTTGGGACAGCCTTCTCGACAGTGCCGCCAAAATCAAAGCCGCCGGTTACACACCCATTGCACGCGGATCTGGCACGTGGGAAACCTCTCTTATTTTCAATGACATTGTCTATTCCGTTTATGGTGCTGAGGCTTATGTACGCCTGATGAGCGGCAGCGACCCGCAGGCTGCAATGAAGCCTGAGATGCTCAAAGCGCTCGGTATTCTGCGCCGTCTCAGCGCTTTTGTTGAACCGGCTAGAGTCGGCAAGACTTGGGCCGATGCGACGCTCTCTGTCGGTCGGGGTCGGGCCGGTATGCAATTCATGGGTGACTGGGCAAAGGCTGAACTGACCGAAGCCGGACTCGCCGCAGACAAGGATTTCCGATGCACGCTGGCACCGGGGACAGAATCGGTCTATTTCGTGGTGGTTGATGCCTTTGCCTTTCCGATCACCAGCAATGCGAATGATCGACGCTCCCAGCTTCTCTTTGCGCGCCAGGTCATGAATATCGACAATCAACTCGCCTTCAATCGCGTCAAGGGATCGATTCCGGTGCGAACCGACATTCAGCGCAAAAATCTCGATGCTTGCGGGAAAATCGGCCTGGATTTGATGTCACGCAAGGGCGGCCAGGTTTCCGTCCAATCGATGACCATGCCCTCGCAAATGTCGCAAGGATGGATCGAGATCGTCGCCGATTACCTCAGCGATCCCAGGATGACACCCGAGAGTGCTCAGCGTCAGTTAGCGGATGTCTTGTCGCAAAAATGACCGGACCGGTATTGATGTTGCGATTTCCTCTTCAATGAGGCATTCGAGTTGCACAGTGTTGGCGCCAACACGCTATCCCCTGAACGTTGTGATTGTTGATCCGTCGCGCACGGTCAGAGCAGATCAGGGTCAGGAAATTCCTACAGCGATTGACGCCATCCCTACGGATAAACCAAGATTTCCTGATGGATTGAAGCGCTGAATTCAGTCATTCTTACCCTACTATTCGTTGCACAAAATTGGGCGGATTTCTGGCAAAGGATGCAAAGAATGGCAATGACGTTGGAACAACAAAAGAGCGTGCCCCGTGGCAATGCCAGCGCGCTGCCGGGTGCCGTGGTTCTGCATGACCCGGAATTTGCGCAGTTCAGCAACCTGATCCACCGCATCGCCGGCATCAGCATGGCGCCGACCAAGAAGCCGCTGGTTTCCAGCCGCCTGGCCAAACGGCTCAAGCATCACAGCCTGGCCAGCTACGGCGACTATTTCCGTTTGATCACCTCACCCCAGGGCAAAGACGAATTGCAGATGGCGGTGGACATGTTGACCACCAACGAGACGCATTTTTTCCGCGAGCCGAAACATTTCGATTTCCTGCGCCAGCGCATCATCCCCGAGCGCCGCAAGGGCATGGCGTTTCGTGCGTGGAGCGCGGCCTGCTCCAGTGGCGAGGAGCCCTACAGCATCGCCATGGTGCTCGATGAGTTGCTGGGCAGTCAGCCGTGGGAGGTGCTGGCCTCGGACATCAGCACGCGCATTCTGGACAAGGCGCGCGGTGGACTGTTCCCGCTGGAGCGTTTGCCGGAAATTCCCAAGCCCTATCTGAGCCGTTATTGCCTCAAAGGCGTTGGCGAATTCGAGGGCACCTTGTTGATTGATAAACCCTTGCGTGAGCGGGTGCGCTTCATGTTGCACAACCTGATGCAGGCGCCGGCGAAACTGGGTGAATTCGATGTGATTTTTCTGCGCAATGTGATGATCTATTTCGACCAGGAAACCAAGCAAAAAGTGGTGGCGCACCTGCTGCCGCTGCTGCGCCCCGGCGGGTATTTCCTGATCGGGCATTCAGAAAGTCTGAACGGCGTGACCGACGCCGTCAAACCCTTTGCCCCGGCCATCTACCGCAAGGCCGACTGATGGATAAACCGGCGCACACCGTTGATATCTTCCTGCAGCCGGGGGAAGTGTATTTTGGCGGGCGAGATACGCGCATACGCACCCTGCTGGGTTCTTGCGTGGCCATCACGATGTGGCATCCGGGCATGCTGGCGGGTGGTATGTGCCACTACATGCTGCCGGGTGCTCCCGCGGGCAGGCACGGCATGCTCGATGGACGTTACGCCGACGAAGCCATGGCGCTGATGCTGTGTGAAATACGCAATGCCTACACCTCGCCGGATGAGTATCAGGTCAAACTGTTTGGTGGGGGGCACATGTTCTCTGCGCATCAAGCTGTTAGCACGGACCATGTTGGAGCGAAGAATGTCCAGATGGCGCGCTTTTTGATGAAGCGCCATGGTTTTTTAACCCATGCCGAGCACCTGGGCGGGGTCGGGCATCGCCATGTGATGTTTGATTTGTGGAATGGCCACGTCTGGATGCGGCACCAGCCGCCAGCACATTTCAATATGCAAAAAGGCGTGTTATGCGTGCAGTGAAAGTGCTGATCGTCGATGATTCCGCCGTGGTGCGCCAGGTGCTGACAGCCATGCTGGGCGTGGATCCGAGGATCGTGGTGATTGGTGCTGTGTCTGATCCTGTATTCGCCATGGCGCGCATGCAAGTGCAGTGGCCCGACGTGATCGTGCTGGATGTGGAGATGCCGCGCATGGATGGCATTACCTTCCTGAAGAAGCTCATGACCGAGCATCCTACGCCGGTGGTGATCTGTTCCACGTTGACCGAGAAAGGTGCGCAAACCACCATGCAGGCGCTGGCCGCCGGTGCGGTCAGCATAGTGACCAAGCCCAAGCTCGGCCTGAAGCAGTTTTTGCAGGACAGCTCAGACGATTTAATTAGCGCCGTCAAAGCGGCGGCGCGTGCCAACGTGCGTCGGCTGATACCGGCGGGAACGGCTGTGCTTCCCCAACCCAAGCTGTCGGCGGACGCCATATTGCCGGCCTCTGCGCCAGCCACCCATGCCATGGCGGAGACCACGGATCGTGTGGTGGCCATCGGCACCTCCACGGGCGGGACGCAGGCGCTGGAGGCCGTGCTCACTGCGTTGCCTCGGATGTGTCCGGGCATCGTGATTGTTCAGCACATGCCGGAAAAATTCACGGAAGCCTTTGCCAACCGGCTCAACGGCCTATGCCATATGGAGGTGCGTGAAGCAAAAGGGGGGGATCGGGTGATGCATGGGCGGGCTCTGATTGCACCGGGTGGTCGCCATATGCTGCTCAAGCGCAGCGGGGCGCAGTATCACGTCGATATCGTGGACGGCCCGCCGGTGAGCCGCCACCGCCCATCGGTGGATGTGCTGTTTCGCTCCGTGGCCAGGTGCGCTGGCAGGAATGCACTGGGCATCATCATGACTGGTATGGGCGATGATGGGGCACGCGGACTCAAGGAACTGCACGACACGGGCGCACGCACGCTGGCGCAGGACGAGGAAAGTTGTGTGGTGTATGGCATGCCCCGGGAGGCGGTGAAGCTGGGTGCTGTGGATCGGGTGTTGCCGCTGGGCGAAATCCATACGGAGATTCTCCGGGCTCTGCAGGGGGCGCGCTGATGGGCAATTCATTCCCCCAATCCGCATGGATGGATATGACGGCCAGGGGCAGGTTATTCACGGACGTGTTCGAGTTCAGCTCAGATCCGTTGGTGTTGGTTGATGTGCAAGGTGGGATGATTGAGGTCAACGCGGCCATGGAAAAAATCACCGGAACTGCACGTGAGCAGTTGGTGGGGCGGGAGTTTGTCGACTGCTTCAATCAGCCTGAACAGGTACGCGAGGTTCTGCTGCGGGTAGGGCCGGAGCGGGAAGTTCGCAATTGTGCGTGGACCGTGGTGCACCAAGGTGGTAGCGCAACGGAGGTGGTCTGCAATGCGACCCTTTTCCGCGATGCGTCGGGTGCCGTGCAAGGTACTTTTTTTGTATTGCGAGACGCCACGGATGTCCGGCAATACGAAGCGCAGATGTTGTTTCAGGCCAGCTACGATGCCCTGACGGCGCTGCCAAACCGTAGACTATTTCGTGATCGGCTCGAATCGGCGATGGTACAGGTGCTACGCCACGAGCGCATGCTGGGCGTCCTGTTCATTGACATCGATAACTTCAAGGATATCAACGATACGCTGGGGCATGGCATTGGCGATGAAGTGCTCAAGGTGATGGCTTGGCAACTGGTGGCCTCACTGGGTGACGCCGACACCGTTGCCCGCATGGGGGGGGACGGATTTGCCGTGTTGATTGAGGATGTCAACTGTGTGGACGTCATCCAACAGCAGGCGGAAAGGCTGTTGAGCGCGGTGACGCAGTCGTGTGCCATAGAAGGTCACGAGGTTTTTGTCAGTTGCAGCATAGGCGGAACGATCTACCCTTGCAACAGCGGCGACGTCAATACGCAGTTGCGAAACGCGGAGGCCGCGATGTACCGGGCGAAAGAAGCCGGAAAGAACAGGTTCCAGCTGTTCACCTCCGACATGGAGGCCTCAATACAGCGGCAGGTCGATATTAGCCACAGATTGCGCAGCGCGTTAAAGATGTCGGAGCTCACGCTGCATTACCAGCCACGTGTGGAGCTTGGCAGCGGGAAGGTGACTGGGGTAGAGGCACTTATTCGTTGGCAGGTCGAGGGTGCGGGCATGATTTCGCCAGCGGAGTTCATTCCGGTGGCGGAACGCAACGGCATGATCGTTCCCATCGGAGAATGGGTTCTGTTTGAGGCCTGCCGCCAGGCGCGGCAATGGCAGCTTGAGGTGGCGACGCCGGTCAATATGGCGGTCAACTTGTCGGCGCGCCAATTGCGGGATGTCGACATCGCCAAGCTCGTTGCTCGTGCATTGGAGGAAACAGGCCTGCCAGCCCATCTGCTGGAAATCGAACTGACCGAGAGCATGTTGGTGCACGATACCGAACGGGTATTGCACACACTCGAAGCGCTGAAGGAGATCGGAGTCAGTCTTTCCATCGACGATTTCGGCACCGGTTATTCGTCTCTCAGCTACCTCAAAATTTTCCCGCTCGACTATCTCAAAATAGACCGGTCGTTTGTAATGGACCTTCCCCACGACCCCAACGATGGAGCCATTGTGCGAGCCATTATCGACATGGCGCATAGCATGGGGTTGAAGGTAATTGCCGAGGGTGTGGAAACACGCGAACAACTCGATTTTTTACTGAAGCAGGATTGTGATGAGATTCAGGGTTATTACTTCAGCGAGCCCTTGCTTCAGGACCAACTGACAAAATTGTTAAAGGAAAACCGGAAACTCGATTGGTGATCTTGCACCTGGTTCCGGTAACCTCGTTGGTCTTTTCGCACTGTTCCTATTTTTGCCATAGAAATTGCCCTCCTTCAGGCTGTGTGACACAGGCGCTTTTCGGGAAGTGTCTGGCGCCGCGCTGTACGCGCATGGGATGCTCAAGCGGATGATCTTTTGCAGCCCGTGTTTTCGGCGCGCAATCCTCCTTAAGATGTAGGCAGCTGAAGTGGTGTTGCGCCTGTCAGTGGCAGGCATTACCCCAGGTTGGCCCAAAGCTTGCTAAGCTACAAACAGGAGAATCGTTGTTTATGCAAAAGTTTGACGAGATGTACACCCAGCTCCCCTACGCGTTCTTTACGCAAGGGGGGCAGATCCGTGACCATTACAAGATCTACGACGAATGGCTGGCGCGCCAACCCGGCGACATGATGGCCAAGCGGCGTGAAGAGGCGGAGATGATCTTCCGCCGTGTGGGCATCACCTTTGCGGTGTACGGCGAGAAGGACGAGGATGGCGCGGGCACCGAGCGTCTCATTCCCTTTGACCTGATTCCCCGCATCATCCCGGCGCACGAGTGGGGCAGCATGGAAAAAGGGCTGGTGCAGCGGGTCACGGCGCTCAACCGCTTCATCCACGACATCTACCACGACCAGGACATTCTCAAAGCCGGCATCGTGCCGCGCGAGCAGATCGAGAACAACGCCCAGTTCCGCCCCGAGATGATGGGTGTGGACGTGCCCAACAACATCTATTCCCAAATCTCCGGCATCGACATCGTGCGGGCGCCGGATGCCCAGGGCAAGGGCGAGTACTACGTGCTGGAAGACAACCTGCGCGTGCCCAGCGGGGTGAGTTACATGCTGGAAGACCGCAAGATGATGATGCGGCTGTTCCCTGAACTGTTCAACGCGCACCGTGTCGCTCCAATCGCCCACTACCCGGACCTGTTGCTGGAAACCCTGCGTGCCAGCAGCCCGCACACCACGGCCGAGCCGACCGTGGTGGTGCTGACACCCGGCATGTACAACAGCGCGTATTTTGAACACGCGTTTTTGGCGCAGCAAATGGGCATTGAGCTGGTGGAGGGGCAAGACCTGTTTGTCAAAGACAATTTTTGCTACATGCGCACCACGCGTGGCCCCAAGCGTGTGGATGTGATCTACCGCCGTGTGGACGATGATTTTCTGGACCCGCTGGTGTTCCGCCCCAGCTCCACCCTGGGGTGTGCCGGTTTGCTCGATGTGTACCGGGCCGGCCATGTGACCATTTGCAACGCGGTGGGCACCGGCATCGCGGACGACAAGTCCATCTACCCCTATGTGCCCAAGATGATTGAGTTCTACCTGGGAGAAAAGCCCATTTTGAACAACGTGCCCACCTACATGTGCCGCAACAAGGACGACCTGGCCTACACCCTGGCCAATCTGAAAGACTTGGTGGTGAAAGAGGTGCACGGGGCGGGCGGCTACGGCATGCTGGTGGGGCCGGCCTCCACCAAGGCCGAGATCGAGGATTTCCGCAAGGCCGTGCTGGCCAACCCCAGTGGTTATATCGCCCAGCCCACGCTGAGCCTGTCGAGCTGCCCGACCTTTGTCGAGAGCGGTATTGCCCCGCGCCACATCGATTTGCGCCCCTATGTGCTGAGTGGAAAAGAAGTGCAAATGGTGCCCGGCGGCCTGACCCGCGTGGCCTTGAAGGACGGCTCCCTGGTGGTGAATTCCTCGCAGGGCGGTGGTACCAAAGACACCTGGATATTGGAAGTCTGAAACTAAGGGGAAACTATGCTGTCACGCACTGCCGATCATCTTTTCTGGATGTCCCGCTACACCGAGCGGGCCGAAAACACCGCGCGCATGCTGGATGTGAACTACCAGACTTCGTTGCTGCCGCAGTCCGAAGCCGTGGCCCAGATGGGCTGGCAGGGTTTGTTGTCCATCAGCGAGTTGCTTTCCACCTACACCGAGCGGTATGGCGCGGTGCAGGCCCGCGATGTGATGGACTTCATGGTCAAGGACGAGAGCAACCCGTCCAGCATCCTGTCTTGCCTGGGCGCGGCGCGTGAAAACGCCCGTGCGGTGCGCGGCACCCTCACCACCGAGGTGTGGGAGACCCACAACACCACTTGGTTGGACGTCAAACGCATGGTCAAGAGCGGCGAGTTTGAGCGGGACCCGGCGCAGTTTTTTGAGTGGGTCAAATTCCGTTCACACCTGTCGCGCGGCGTGACGGTGGGCACCATGTTGATGGACGAGGCGCTGCATTTCATGCGCTTGGGCACCTTTTTGGAGCGTGCCGACAACACGGCACGCCTGGTGGATGTGAAGTTCCACGCGGTGCACAGCGATTTTTTTGGCACCGCCCAGGAGAAGGACCAGGAGTACGACTTCTACCATTGGAGTGCGATTTTGCGCAGCGTCTCGGGGTTTGAGGTCTACCGCAAGGTTTACCGCGACGTGATCAAGCCCGAACGCGTGGCCGAGTTGTTGATCTTGCGCCCCGATATGCCACGTTCCCTGCACGCCAGTCTGAACGAAGTGGTCAATAACCTGGGCCTGGTGGCGACCGACCAATCCGGTGAAACCCACCGCCGCGCGGGCAAGTTGCGCGCCGAGCTGCAGTACGGCCGCATTGATGAAATCCTGGCCACCGGCCTGCATGCTTATCTGACCCAATTTCTGGACCGCGTGAACGACCTGGGGGCGCACATCAGCCGGGAGTTTTTGGTGTCAACCGCCTGAAGCCCCGGCGGAGCTGTATATGAACATTGCTATCCGGGAGGCACAGCCGTCCGACGCCGCGCTGATCCACGCCTTCATCGTCGAGTTGGCGATTTATGAAAAAGCCGAGCACGAGGTGGTGGCCAGTGCGGCGGATATCGAGCGCAGCCTGTTCGCGGCGGACTCTCCCGCGCGGGCTCTCATTTGCACACGGGACGGTCAGCCGGTGGGGTATGCCGTGTATTTCCTCAGCTATTCCACCTGGCTGGGGCGCAAGGGCATGTACCTGGAGGATCTGTATATATCCCCCACTTACCGTGGCGGTGGTGCGGGCAAACGCATGCTGCGTCACCTGGCCCGGCTGGCCCAGGACAGCGGTTGTGGGCGGCTGGAGTGGAGTGTGCTGGACTGGAATACGCCGGCCATCCAGTTTTACCAGTCGCTGGGGGCCAGTCCACAAAGCGAATGGGTGCGCTATCGCATGGCCGATGAAACTCTGAAAAACTTCGCCAGCGAAGGCCTGTAAACCAGGGTTTTTGGCGTCCAAACGGAAGCATTTTCTGCATAATGCTTTGAGATTGGAACATGCATGAAAGTCGCCGAAATAGACCAGGAAATTGAACAAGCCAAGACCCGGGGGCCTTTGAGCGACTTGGTGATTCAACCCTGCCCGGGCCCGCTGGCCGAGCTGCGTAAAGAGGTCAACACGGGTGATCCAGACCCCGCAGCCATTGCACGTATTGCGGGCAGTGATGTGGCCATGGCGGCCGCCCTGATGCGCGTGGCCAACAGCCCCATGTATGCCCGCGCGCGTGCCGCGGCCACGGTGGCGCAGGCGGTGGCCATGTTGGGCGTGGGCCAGACGGTGACTATTTTGACGGGGTTCATGCTGCGCCGTGCGGTGGTTGTCAACTCGCCGCTGATCGAACATTTTTGGGAAACCTCCAGCCGCCGGGCCACGGCCATGGGCTTTATTGCACGCCAGATGTATGGCGTGAATGCCGATATTGCACAGACCGTGGGGCTGTTTTGCCATGTGGGCATCCCCGTGATGTTGCAGGGGATCAAAGGTTATGCCCAAACGCTGGCCCAAGCCATGGCGCAAGAGGACCGCAGTTTCACCGAGACCGAAAATGCAGCCCACCGCACCGACCATGCCGTGGTGGGCGCCATTGTGGCCAAGACCTGGCATATGCCGCCCATTATTTCGGTGGCGGTGCGCTTGCACCACGATTTCACGATTCTGAAGGATGACAGCGTTCCGGCAGAAGCGCGCACCTTGGTCGCCATGGCGCTGGTGGCCGACCACCTGGTGGCCATGCATGAAGGCGTCAAAGAGCAGCGCGAGTGGGAACTTCATGGTTCCGCATGCCTGGCCTTTTTGAAAGTGAACGAGGCGGAACTGGAAATCTGGCAAGACAGCCTGCATCCCCAGTTTGACATTGTGTCCGTCAACTGAGCGGGCGACCTCTTAGGGCTTAAATACCATTGCGTCCAGGCCCAGGGCGCGAATTTTTTCAGCGGCGGTTTGCGCCGCATTTTCCGAATCAAAAGGCCCCACCCGCACCCGGGTGCGCAGGCCTTTTTTGGTTTGAATTTCTTGTTTGAACACGGCAAACCCCGCGTCGCTGAGTTTGACGTAGGCATTGCGCGCATTGTTGTCGTCGGCAAACAGCCCTGCATTGATCAAAAAATGGGGTTCTGCTGCGGGTGGCGCAGTGGTGGGTGCACTCGCCTTGGCGGTGTTGGGCGCCTTGGCCGGAACTTTTGCGGGGGGCTTGGCTGCAACCACCTTGGGGGCGGGTTTGGCAACCGGTTTTTGGGGCTCTTTTTTTGCCTTGGCAGCCACCGCTTTCGGGACATCGACCGTCTGTGCCACCGCCACTGCTACCGCCACTGGGGCCGGCGCTTCGGGAGCCGACGCCACCGGCGCTGCTGCCAATGCTGTGGTGGGTTCTGATGCGGCGGCCAAAGGGGCAGACGCCGTGGCCACCGGCGCCATGGCCAGCACGGGCGCCGGAGCCGACGCGGCGGGCAAGGGTTTGAGGGCCGCATCCAAAGCCTGGTCCAGCGCCAGATTGCGTACCTCGACCGCCTTTGGCGGGCTCTCGGGCAGCGGTTTGGCCTTGGGGCTATAAAAGTAGCCCATGAGCACCACGCCCACTACCGCGGCGTTGGCCAATATCAGCCACGCCAGGCGCTGGCGGGAGCTGGATTGGCGGTTGAGCATGGCGCAGGCTTCGGACAAGGTGTTGTTGACCAACAGTGCGTGGGCCATTTTTTTACGGCATTGGGCATAAAAGAGCGCGTTGCCGTACATGCCCGGCACGGCAATGGCCGCCAGGGCAAACGCCAGAAAAAGTCCCCATTCTGCGGATTCGGGAAGTTGAAATACCAGCCGCCCGATGCCAAACACCAGCAAGGCCAGACCGACCACCACACCGGCATAGAGCAAGGCGGCGCTCCACAGTTGGCGGTAGGCCATCCAGTTCAGCGTGCACAGGGCTGCACTCCAGTTCCAGCTCAGGGTCGGCCGGTCAGCGGCCTCGAAGCGGGTGAAGCGGGGCAGGTAGTAGCCCATACGGACCGGGCCGATGGCGGCGCGGTACATCGCGGTGGTGGAGTCGCCTTCGGACTGGTCGGCCGTGGTGACGTCTGTGGGGATCGGTGTGGAGGTGGCTGGCGTGGCGCGCATGCTTTATTTTGGCATGTTGGCTTGGGACCCCGCCATGGCGGCCGCCACCTCTTGGCCCAGTTCAATCACGGCCAGGGCGTAGTAGCTGCTCCAGTTGTAGCGGGTGATGGCGTAAAAATTGTCCGTGCCCGCCAGGTACAGGGGCGCATCGCCGCCGTTTTGCAACTCCACCAGGGCCAGCAAGCCGGGGTGTTCCAGGGCGGCCCCTTGCAGGACGGCACCTTTGGCCGCAAAGGCGGCTGGGGTGAAGGTGGGCACGATATCGGGGGCCATCAAGGCTGCGATATTGAGCTTTTGCATGTCGAATTGCACCGGGTAGTGCGTGGGCATGCCGGGCTGCCATTTGAAGGCCTTGAAATAATTGGCCACCGAGCCAATCACATCGGCCGGGCTGAGGAACAGGTCAATGCGGCCATCCCCGTCAAAATCCACCGCGTATTTGTTCCAGCTCGACGGCATGAACTGGGGCAAGCCCATGGCGCCGGCGTAGCTGCCGCGCAGGGCCAGCGGATCGGTGCCGGTGCGTTGGGTCAGCTTCAAAAACGCCTCCAGCTCCGACAGGAAAAACGCCGAGCGCTCTTTGGCGCGTGGGTGCTCGGCAGGAAAGTCAAACGCCAGCGTGGACAAGGCATCCATCACCCGGTAGCTGCCAGTCTGCTGGCCGTAAATCGTCTCCACCCCGACGATGCCCACGATGATGCTGGCCGGCACACCGGTCTGGCTTTCGGCGCGCTCCAGGGCGGCACGGTTGGCCTGCCAAAACTTCACGCCGGCCTGGATGCGGATCGGGTCGATAAAGCGGCTGCGGTACACCGTCCAGTTTTTGGGGGTGCCCACGGCGGGTGGGGTGATGGCGCGGGCCACGGCCGCGGTGTAGCGTGCCTGGCCTATGGTTTCGCGCACCCAAACCGGGTCCTGCTGGTTGCGCTCGGCCATCTCGCTGGCGGTTTGCATCACCTCGGGGCGGCTGGCATACAAAGGGCCTGCGGGGGCGGTCGCATGGGCTTTCTTTTTGGCGTGTGCGGCGTGTGGGTGCTTGGTCTTGGGTTTGGTGTGTTTTTTGCTTGCAGCCCCCGCATTCATTGTGTAAGAAGCTATTAAAACGATAGCAATAGTGCGGGTAAGTGGGGTTAAGGTCATCAGTGCGATTGCGGTAGGAAGCTTGGTACCAAGTATCGCACCCACTGCGTCAGGCCGTCAGCATGCCCCGCGCTTCAATGAAGGCCACCACCTCGGCCACGCCCGTCAAAGTTTTCAGGTTGGTCATGACAAAGGGCTTGAGCCCCTTGGCGGTGGTACGCATGCGGATGGTGTCGGCTTCCATCACCGCCAGGTCGGCGCCCACATGGGGCGCCAGGTCGGTTTTGTTGATGACAAACAGGTCGCTCTTGGTGATGCCGGGGCCGCCTTTGCGCGGGATTTTTTCACCAGCCGCCACGTCGATCACATAAATGGTCAGGTCCGAGAGTTCGGGGCTGAAGGTGGCGGCCAGGTTGTCGCCGCCGCTCTCAATAAACACGATGTCCGCGTTGGGGTGGTCAACCAGCATGCGGTCGATGGCTTCCAGGTTGATGGAGCAGTCCTCGCGGATGGCGGTGTGCGGGCAGCCGCCGGTTTCCACCCCCATGATGCGGTCGGCAGGCAGGGCGCCGCTGACGGTGAGCAGGCGCTGGTCTTCCTTGGTGTAGATGTCGTTGGTGATGGCGACCAGGTCGTACTGCGCACGCATGGCCTTGCAGAGCATTTCGAGCAGCGTGGTCTTGCCGGAGCCCACGGGGCCGCCGATGCCGACGCGCAGGGGAGGGAGTTTTTTGGTACGGCCGGGGATGTGGTGCAGTGCGGACATGGTGGTTTGCTATCAATAAAGGAGCTGCTTGCGCAATGGATACGGGGGCTAGGAGCGGAAAAGCCTTGAATATTGGACTTCATGCTGGGCACTCAAAATGGCCAGCATGGGGGAGAAGGCCTGGCGCGTAGCGTCGTTCAGGGACAGGGCATGGTCAATGGCGGCAGGAATCTCGGCGGTCAGCGCCGACAAGATGCGTTGCCCGGCGCTTTGGCCCAGCGGCACCGACTTGATGGCGGCCTGCACCATGTTCTCGGCCCAGCCAAAGGCGTAGGCCAGCAGGCAGTCGCGCACTTCGGCGCCGGTGGCGCTGGCGGCCAGGGCAAAGGCCAGGGGGTAGGTCGGCTGCAATCCTGCCAACAGTGCGATGCGGTCGGGCGTGGCCGTGGTGTGGTTGCGCAGCCACTCCAGCAGGGAGCGGCCCATTTGCTCGGTCTGCGCGCGCAGTTCGCTGCTTTCACGGGTGTGCAGCACCCAGGCGTTGAGCGCGCCAATACGCGCCGCATCGGCCGCGCGCCAGGCGGGAATCGCCTGGGCCACCACGGTGAGTTCGGAGCGGGCCAGGCCCAGGTGCATTTGGTCCAGCAGCCAGGCCTGTGCTTCACTTTCTGTAGCTACCCGCGCAGTATCCACACCGGCTTCCAGGCATTCGGAGTAGGAAAAGCCGCCAATGGGCAGGGCCGGCGAGGCCAGCCACATCAGCTGCATCAGGCTGGAGTCCAGCATGCGGCGTGGTGCTTCAGTGGCCGTGGTCGTGGTCGTGGTCATGGCCATGGTTGCAGCCCGGTCCATGCACATGGGGTGTGACGGCAGCAGCGGTCACGGGGATGCTGATGGGGATGAGGCCGCGCTTGGGTTTGTCTGTCGCCGCTGCCGGGTCGTCGTGTCCATGGCTGTGGTGCGCGCCGTGGGCATGGGCGTGGCCGTGTGCCGCCGCCGCATAGGCGCCGCCTTCGGGCTCAAATGCCTCGCAGGCTTCCTGCACCGTCATGTGCATGGCGCGCAGCATGTCGGCCAGCACATGGTCGGGCTCTATTTTTAGGTGGTCGGGTTGCAGTTCGATGGGCACATGGCGGTTGCCCAGGTGGTAGGCAGCGCGCATCAGGTCAAACGGGCTGCCGTGCTGGCTGCATGCGGTGATCACCAGCACCGGCTGCGGCGCAGCAATGACGCGGACCAGCGAGCCGTCTTCGGCCACCAGCACATCGCCGCCCCGCACCAGCGTGCCACGGGGCAGAAACACGCCGAGCTGGCGGCCTTGCGAGTCGGTGGCGTCAAAGCGGCTTTTCTGGCGCACGTCCCAGTCCAGCTCGACGGTGGCGGCACGTTTGAGCAGGGCGGGGGCCAGGCCTTGGCCTTGGGGAATGCATTTGGAAATTTGAATCATGGATCGCTTGAAATTGGGAAAATTGGCTGCTAATATAACAAACGTTATAACTTGCAAGGGGTCTTCATGTCCGCACTCAAACTCACCCAAATTGGCAATTCGGTTGGTGTCATTCTGCCCAAGGAGGTGCTGTCGCGCCTCAAGCTGGAGAAGGGGGACACGCTGTTCATGAGCGAGGCAGCCAATGGCTTCATGCTATCTACATACGATCCCGAATTTGAAGCGCAAATGGCGGCGGCCCGACTCGTCATGAAAAAACGCCGTGCTGTCCTGCATGAGTTGGCCAAATGAGCTTGTCCAAAACGTCTTGGAGATGGATCGCCACCGAAGTGCTTTACGCGGTGCATGCAGAGCAATTGGCGGAGCATGGTGGGTTGGCGGGGCTGCGTGATGCCAATGCTTTGGAGTCCGCAGTCGCGCGGGCTGAACAGCTTGCCCATTACGGAGTGCCCGACGCTGCCGACCTTGCAGCCGCTTATGGCTTTGGCATTGCCCGCAACCATCCGTTTTCGGATGGCAACAAACGTACCGCATTCGTAGCCGTGGAGCTTTTCCTGGCCCTTAACGGCCATGAACTGGTGGCTACGGATGCGGATTGCGTACTCACCATGCTGGGTGTGGCTGCCGGCGACACCGACGAGTCCGCCTTTGCGCAATGGATTCGTCAGCATATCGAACCTCGCTAGCCGCTAGGCCAGCGCTTTGCTCATGAACAGGCTGTACGGGTCAAGCGCGTAGTCGGCAAATGGGCCGCACTCCACGAAGCCTTCACTCGCATAGAGCCGGTGGGCTGGGAAAAATGGCGCATTGGTGCCGGTTTCCAAGCTGATTTGCCGGAAGCCTTGCACACGGGCCGCCGCTTCGATGTGCCTGAGCAGCGCGCGCGCCACGCCCTTGCGGACATGGGCGGCAGCGGTGCGCATGGATTTGAGTTCGGCATGGGTGGCCGTGAGTGTTTTGAGAGCGCCGCAACCCATCAGCGCATCACCGTCCCATGCGGTCCAGAAGGTGATGGACGGATGGCGCAGCGCCTCCAGATCGAGTGCATGCACGCTCTCCGGTGGCGAGTGCTGGTGCATCGCATCCAGGTGCACTTGCAGCAAGGCGGCAATGGCTGCCCCCTGCAGGTCGTCGATGCGAATGTCCATGGGGTGCATACGGGGGCTCAAAACAAAAAGTACCGCTGCGCCATCGGCAAACTCACCGCTGGCTCGCAGGTCAGCAACTGCCCATCGGCGCGCACGCTGTAGGTCTGGGCGTCGATCTCCATGGTGGGCAAATAGCGGTTGTGCACCATGTGCTGCTTGCGCACGCCGCGGATGTTCTTCACGGCGCTGAGTGTCTTATTCAGGCCAAAACGCTCCTGGATGCCGGCGTTTAGCC
>Ga0209343_10001738_pt1 | contig 28946 bp, 23 predicted proteins | sample RifCSPlowO2_02_FD_184026 | JGI IMG/M metagenome (GOLD analysis project Ga0209343, IMG submission 184026) | Groundwater microbial communities from Rifle, Colorado - Rifle CSP2_plank lowO2_0.2 (SPAdes) (version 2) | ecosystem: Environmental > Aquatic > Deep subsurface > Groundwater | place... | reverse complement strand
TCGCTTCGGATTTGTGGGGCTTCGGTTTACGGCGGCGCTCATCCTTTAGCCATGGACGCCCTAGCGGAAATGTCCGAGGCTCAAATGCAAATGCGCTTGACCCACCCTCCCGTTCGCGCGCAAGCCCGCTCGCAGGGGACGAGAGGAGGTGCGAGCGGGACTCCCTAATACTTATCAGATATTGAAACAAAATCAGTTATTTTTTCTTTTAGTTGAGCCATTCCGTGATCATCACCGACATCAACATGGGAGGTTGTCCAATTACAAAAAGAATATATTTGCTTTATCTTGTCCAGATCCTTATCCAAAACTTTTTTATTTTCTTTGATACCTTCTACCACCTTGGCAAATTCACTAGATTCGTTCCAGTGCAAAAGCCGACATTTTATAAAATGCTCTGTTTCGTATCGTAGATATTGTCCGTATTCAACAACTTTTAGTTCTGTATCAAAGCCGTTAGGATTTTGAGCAACTTGGATGAGGTGAGTTTCAAAGTCTTTGAGTTTTTGCACAAACCGCTCCTCCTGGCTTTTGCAGATAAAACTACCGCCGAGGTGATTTTTGTTTCTCAAGATATTGTACTCTCTGCACTTGTCACTGAATTTTTTACGCAAGAATTTAAAGAAAGTCCTGTGGTGCGTTAAAATCAATGTTTGCGAGAATTTTTCCTTTTCCTCCGAGATTAAATCCACCAAGCTACTCAAATTGCTGTCGTCCAAACTTGTGATTGGATCATCAAAAACTAGAATCTTGTCTGCTTTTTTGTCTTGAATATCGAGAAATGCAAAGAAAAAACACAACGACAATACTTGCACTTCGCCTTCTGATAAACCTTCTTTTAAATCTCTCTCATCCCCGTCAAAATCAATAACCTTAAACGCAAAAGGCAATTCCTTTGTGGAGCCGGTGTGTCGGTTTGCTGTATCAAGTTTTAACTTGAAAGAAAAATTAAACTTGTTGAAATATGACTCAATTTTTGCCAAAGTTTTTGCAAATGCCTCGGTTGAACAGTATTTTTCGTATTGCTCCCTAACTATTTTGTGCTGTTCCTTGGCTTTTTCCAAAGTCCGCTGGAATTTTGCTATATCTTTTAATTTTTTTAACTTTAGCTTTTGCTTCTCGATTTTCGTACTCTGAATAAAATCAATTTCGTTTTTTGCCGTATCTAGCAAATTTTGTGTTTTGGCAATTCTTGCAGATAGTTTCAAGTTAGTGTTTTCGTTCTTAAATTTCTGAATGATTCGATTCTTTTTGGTTACCAAAGTCTGGATACTTTTGATTAACTTATTGAGTTTGTTGCATTCTGCCAGAGCATTTTTATACAAATCAGATATGTCCTCTTTGTTTGGCTTGTTTAGTGCGATTAGCCGTTTCTTTAATTCATCGATATTCCCAGACTCAAGTTTTTCCTGAAACTTAGCTTCTTCATCAACAGAGTAAAGATTTTTTATCGTGTACTTTTCCGCAAGCCTTTTTAGTGCAATGAAAATTGTACTGACATTTAATCCTTTAACTACTTCTTGCAAACTACTTAACTCGCTTACTAACTGTTGCTTATTTCTCTCAAAAACCGCTTTTTGTTTTTTATATGAGTCATCGTAAATTTTATTGTATGTATCCAAAATCTTCTTTATTTCTTCTTCCTGATTCTCTGACTGACAAAAGGGACATTTTTTAAGATGATTCTTCCGAATATTAAAACCCTCTTCAAAAAATTCCTTGTGTTCCTTAAGTTGCTCGATTAGTTCATTTTGAGCTTCTATCTTGATCTGCTCTTTCAAATCAAAGTTTAAAATTCCTTGGTAAATATTTCGTGGAGAAAGATGCCCGTTATCTAAATCAAGCCCGATTTCATCAATCTCCTGTATGGCGTTCGCTTTTTGTAAAAGTTGTTTGTCGTTTTTTAGGTCATTCTCAAGATTATTCCTTTTGTCATTCAAAAGCCGTTTTACTTTATCAAGTGCGTCATTACTTTTCATCTTGTATTTCTTAAAAAAAGACTCGTCATTCTCTAAAAGATCGAATGCCAACGCTCGACTGTTTTCACGCTTGTATTCGTTAACCTTTGCATCTTTTTCATCTCGAATCCCTACTAATTTGTCCCTCAAAGAACGGAGGCGAATTGCCTCCGCATCAAATTCAATGATGAGATTTCCGGACTGCTGTTCCTGTTCTCCCTGTTGAGTACCTCGATCTCGTCCAAGATGGACATTTTGGTCCACAAACTCTCTGTCAAAAAATAGAACCGACCCTTTAGGGAGAGTGCTTGTCCATGTACGGTTTTCATACTTGTGGTCGGTATTACTAATTTTTAATTCAACTTCGTCAGGAAAATACTTAACGAAGTCTTTCTCGTGAGAAACACTTTTGAGTATGTTGCAAATTGAGCTTTTACCAGAACCATTTTCTCCATAAAAGATATTTGTTTTGGGGTGGAGATTTTCAGTATTGAGGAATGGGTGCCATGAATAATCTCGGAAAGATTTATACTTTTTTATAGTTTTAATCTTTTTGATATCCATAAAGTTTTACAAATCAAATACCCTCACGACCTCATCAAAGTTTTTGAGTTTATCTTTTTCCCATTCTTCTTGTTTTATATAAATTGCTTTATAGACAACCCGATTTTGGCGATCGTTCACATCTACACACCACTTTTGCAGTCTTTCAAATTTCAACTTATCATTTTCTTCTTCTCGTCCTTTTGTTTCAATAATATAAACCGTTTTCTCATCTTTCTTAACAAAGAAATCGGGATAGTAGGTGGCGATAAATCCTTCCGAATTTTTATACTCAATTCTAAGCGCGCTCGCTTCCTTGTTTTGAAAGTTTTTTGCGAAAGAAATTACATCATCACAATTTTCAAGAAAATCCGAAAATACCAATTCAAAATCACTATCTCCAACAATTTTATTGAAAACTGATTTTTTTGGTATTAAATATGATTTGTCATTAACAACAAATGGTCTTGCTTCGCTGATTTTTATATAGTTCTTTATTTCCGTATCTCCCTTGTCTTCCACAGTAAGATCATTGATAGCTTTTTTGAAAGAGTCTTTAATGAGCCGTATATATTCAACTTCTGATAAGTTTCTCAAAGTATTGAGGTCTGACAAATTCACAGGACTATCAAACATATTATTCTGCAAAAACTCTCTTACTTTGCCGAATAAAATATCGTAGCAACCAAACAGCCGTAGCTCTCGCATTATTGCTTGTGCAAAAAATCCGACAACGCTTTGATAATCTGGCTCGATATCTCCCGAAAGTATTGTTGTGTGGTGAGTTTTTTCGCCAACAACATCTTTGAAAACAATTTCTCGTTTTTCTTCTTCAGAAAAAATCTTTACTTTGACTTTTTTGTTTCCAAACTTAGACACATCCAATTCGGCAAGATTTTTGTACTCTCGCTGAATTCTAGGGGACATTACCGGAATCTCAATATCAAGTTTATCAATATCTTTGTTCGGATTATCTTTATCAACCTCAATAACCATCGGAGCTATTGGCTTAGCTCCTGTTCCCATCGCTTTTTTCTCAAGAATAACGCCCTCGCCCTTGATTGACTCAACAAAATCCATAAAAGCAGGTGTTCCAACGACACTCACATACTCCTCAACGTCATCTCTGCCAAAAAACATTCTGCGGAGTCCTCGTCCAAGAGTCTGTTCAGGAAGAATTTTTGAATCGGCGGCGTATGGTCGTAGCCCAACGATTGTAGTTACATTTTTTACATCCCAACCCTCTTTCAACATCATTACAGAAATAATGACTTTGAATGGGCTTTCCCAACTATCAATTTCGTTTGCCTGTTTTCTAAGCAAATCCAATTCTTCTCTGCTTTTACCAGATACACTTTCAGAAATTTCTCCGCTTTTATTTGTATGAATAGTCAAAACTGCACCTTTCAATTCTTTGAAACTTGTCTCAATATACTCCGCCACCTCATCACAGTTCTTTGTATCGTCTGTCATGATAAAAAGAATGGATTTTTTGCCCATAGGTTTTAACGCCTCGTATGTTTTTTGCCATTCTTCAATACCAAGATTTATATAATCTCTGTATTTTTCGCTAAATAGCGTGCTTTGATTTTCTTTTAGCTTTCCTCGGCTCGCCGCGTCTGGCACAACGGGATTTTTTACCACTCTTTGATGTATTGCTTCAACAAGCGGATAATCCGAAATTGTTTGCACAAAAATAGAGCCGTCATTCTTTTTTGGCGTAGCTGTTAGATCAATCTGTAAAGACAATTTCGTTCCTTTTTGTTTTAGGCGATTATCTATGTCCGTAATAGATTTAACCCAAGCTGATTTATCGTCATGTAAATGATGAGCTTCGTCGTTGATTACAATGAGTTCGTCAATATCTCTCACAATCATTCCCAGATCAACAGTAGAATCGCTCGTTTTCGTAACTGGCTTATCACCCAAGAAATATGCAGAAGTATCCTCATCTTCTATGCTTGAATCTTTTATATCACCCTCGAAAACTCTGTGGATATTAGTCAAAAATATATTTCCAGTATCGGAAACATTACGCAAATCATCTTGCAAGTGCAAAGTCATTTGAAAATCATCTTGCCAGTTTTGCCCTTGGTATCCATTCTCCGGCAGGACAGGGTCGCTAAAAAATATCTTCAATCCCTCAAAATCATGTTTTATTCTTTCAAAAACAATGACATTCGGGGTTATTAAAAGAAAATTCTTTGCCAAATTAGAATCTTCCTCATATTTTTTATGAAAATACGCCCATGCGACAATCAAACTCATTACTTTTGTTTTACCCGCACCTGTCGCCATTTTTATTACAAAACGAAGCCACTCCTCGGTAAACATTTGTGGGCTTAATACGCCAGTAGAATTGTAGCGAATGAGGTCGTATTTATCTTTTACTTTTGCTACTTCATAAAGCCAAATGACTGTTTCTAGTGCCTCTCTCTGTGCAAAATAGTATTTGAAATGAGAAGAAACTCCGAACTGGTCATATAAAATATGTTCCTCTTTAAACCACCAATTCAAAAGTGATTTTGAAGTATCGCTCGCTCCATCATAATTTTTATCTCGCCATTCTTTTACTTTTTCCCGTAAACCAGCAACAAGAGGAGGTAAGAGTTTTTGAATAGCTCCTTTTTCTCGCAAATCTTCGTCAGCAGGAAACCACCGAATGTTCGGGTCAAGTATTGCGTATGGGTCTTTGGGAAAATCTTTGTGGAGTGCCATATTTTATATAGTTACTTCAATTACTTTCGTCGTGTCATTCCCGAAAATATCCACGACCTTTACGGCGATTTTGTGTTTGCCTTTTGTCGCCACCTTTGGGGAAGTAACGAGGTCAAGATTTCTGTTCTTTTTTGTACGGAAACTCTGCCATTCGTTGTCAAAAATATAGTCGCCAGTCCAAACTTCTTTTTCTTTGCCGTCTTCCATTATTTTGATGATTTCCTTTCTGCTCGCAAAATCAAAATCTACCGCCCAATAGTCAATCCAGTCGCTCCATTTTTTAGTCAAAATCTCCTTGGATATTTCTTCCGTCTTTTTATCTTTTGAAATTTTTACTACCTGACCATCTTCCACCACAACTTTAGATCCGCCGGGGCGCAACGCCTCGGCTATTTCACCAGAATCATCTTGATTGTAAAAAACGGAAAAATCAGTAAGCTCCATTGATATTTCTTTATCATTTCCACGTCCTTTGATAATCGGCTTCGCCTCAATAAATGCGACATCATAAAACTTCACCTGTCCTTTTTCTACTGCTTTTTTATCAAAAACCTCTCTCGGAATTATTCTGAAAGCAATATCAATGCCTTGGTCTTTATACTGTGAAAAATCAAGTCCCATTTCATAGTCAAAACCAAGAACATCAATTTTTGTGATTCCTTTTTCTTTGCACTCTTTTACAATATCTTGCACCAGTTTTGAAGAAACTGGCGTATCGATAGGTCCCACAGCTACAAGGCGATCTCTTTTCTTGCCGATAACATTCACAAAAGATTCTACCGGCTCTGCTTTGTATGCGGAAAGTATAAGTTTTACAAATTCCTTTTCTTTCCTTTCGGCTTGTTTTGATTTTTCCTCTGCTCGCAAATCATCATTTGTCGCCAAGAAATTTTCCCTTTCGTATCTACCGACATTCAAAATTTCAAAAGCTCTAAAATTTTTGCTTTCTTTCTTTAATCCTCTTTGCACTCCAATCATTCTTTTTCTAGAAGTGTGTATGCCGAATTTACCCAAATCAGAACCAATCCACTTTCTACCCATTTTTTCAGCAACAGCTAGTGTTGTGCCAGAACCGCAGAAAAAATCCGCAACAAGGTCTCCTTCATTTGAAGATGCTTTAATAATTCTTTCAAGTAATTTTTCAGATTTTTGTGTCGGATACCCAATATTTTCACCCGGATATCTAGCAGACCTCTGAACATCAACCCACCAATCTTCTGGGACTTTACCATTTTCATTTAAAATAATAGCCTCAAAATTCATTCCGCCTGTACCAATTACATTTCTATTTGCTCTATCAAGACTACCTTCCGCGTAAGGTATTCTTATCTCATCTTTATTAAAAATATAATTTTCTGACTTGGAATATCTTAGAATGGTGTCATGTTTTTTAGGAAAATCTTTCGTAACATTTGATGCGGCGGTATAGCACCAAATTATTTCATTTCTGAAATTATCTTTCCCAAAAACTTCATCAAGAGCAAGCCTTATATAAGAATCTACACGCCAATCACAATGAACATAAATACTTCCATCTTCAGCTAACAAACCATGCATCAATTTTAGACGCTCATAAATCATAGCGATAAAACTGTCTGCACCCTTGCCCCAAGTGTCGCGATAGGCAATTTCTTCTATGACTGAAGGGTTTTTAGTAAAACTTTCCTCATCCTCGTCATCTCCAATTTTTATATCCATAGAAAAATCTGCACCGACATCAAACGGTGGATCAATGTAAATCAATTTCAAACCGCCTTGCGCTTCTATTTCTTTACGAAGCGGTCCATTTTTGAGAGAGGAAAGAATCAATTTATTGTCTCCCCAAATAAGTTTATTCGTCCAACCTGAAATCTGCCTACCAGAAAAATCAAAAAGAGAATTTTGATTGCCAAATTTAGCGTCGCTTCTTGGCTCGTCTATTTGTTCAATAACTTGAAAAGGCAAGACAACATTCGTTACCTCATTTGTCTTTCCGTTCCAAAGAAGCTCAACCTCTCGGTTATCATCAAACAGCAAAAAACGATACTTTTCTGGAAGCGGTTTTCCTGCTTCCAAGTATTTCACAACATCTCTTTTTTCATTATCAGTTAATTTCATAAAATTATTTCAAAAGTTCGCTACTGGAAATACCCAATGCCCCAGCAATTTTTTCCAAAGTAGAAAGAGTAGGGTTCATACGACCATTCTCAATGTTGCTGATGTAGGCTCGGTCAACGCTCAAAGCAGTCGCAAGGTCTCCTTGCGACATATCCTTTTTCAAACGCCATTTTCTTAAATTTTCCCCAAGTTTTTTACCTGATTCCATATTGATATATTACAGAAACTTGCATTGTATTGCAAGAGTGCAGTATAATACATACATGTCCGCCCCGAATTCCCCCAAAACAAAAAGAAGAGCAAATGGAAAATTCCTCCCCAAACCCCTCCTTTTCCATTTGCGACATCCGAATTCAAAAACAAATGAGCCGAAGTTTTGCAAAATCCTTTCCCCAAAAAATAGTTTTTGCAAAACTTCGTCCGCATTGTTCCGCCACCTGCCCGAGACCTTGAGGGCAGAACACCAAAGAAAAATGTCCTTTCCTTTTTCAAGAAAAATTTCACCACCACATCAGAGAAGCAAGGAACATTTTTCTTTGGTGTTGCCGAGAGAAGCGAGGCAGTGGCGGAACGATTCATTCCATATCGGGATTTTGTTGGAAAAAAGTTCGGATTTCCTCGTACAGAGGGAGCCAATTAGGACTACTTGCTAGTTCTAGTACCAAATTAAATGGAGAACGCATTGTAAACTCTATCTTTTTGGCGTTTACAGTCGGGTTCTGAAGTAGATAGTTCAAAAATACTCTTTTTTCGTGCGGTTCAGAACTTTCAAAAATTGTCTTTGCACGGCGAGCGACAGAAAGCACGACAGCTACAGTGGTTTGATAGTCGTAGTCAGCTTTTCTGTGTTCAGAAAGTTCAACTTCCAAGAGCTGTATTTTATCGGCGTACTCTTGATGCTTTTTGTCATAAATGTCCTTAGTAATACTCTGATTGCCGTCTAGGTACATTTCAAGTAACCTGTTGTCTTTTTCCTTCAACTGGTCGTGTTCGTTTCTAATACGGGCTACCTGTGCCTTATAAAAAGCTACTTCGGCTTCAGTGGTTTCCCGAAGCTCTTTTACGACAGTATTCTGTGTTTCCTCTGTAATGCCCTCAAAACGCTCTAAAACCTCGTACACGGGCTTCAGAAGGTCTTTTTCGGGGACATATTGGCGTTGGCATATACCTTTGGAGTTAGTACAGGAGTAGTAAATAAAGGTTAGTCCGCTTTTTTTGATTTTCATTTCGGGGGTCATTGAACAACCGCAATTCTGGCAAGTAAGCAATCCTTTGAAAATATATTCTCTTGAAACAAACTTTGAGTGCTTTCTATTTTTGCCCTCTCTTACCTCTCGGCACTTATCAAAAAGCTCTCTAGTAATCAAGCGAGGATATTTATGTGTCCAAGAGCCGTACTTTTTAGAAACTGCCGTACCGCAATAGAAAGGGTCTTTGAGTATATTTTCAATGCAACTTTTTGATAGCTTAAAACCCTTCAAACTTCGTAATCCTAAATCAGTAACTTCTTTTCTTATTGTTTCCAAAGAGTAATTACCAGTAGCGTACAGCTCAAACATTTTTATAATCAAATGACTTCGTTCTTGGTCAATGACTATATCCTTACGCAATCGCTTTTCTACATCTAAAGAAATGTTTAGATAACCCAAGCGAACCGCACCTGTCCATTCGCCATTCCTGCGTTTCTGCTCAAAGGCACGCTTCACATTGTCGCTAATCGCATCGGAGTAGTACTTTGAAAGTCCGAGCTTCATTCCGAAAGCGAACTTATCGCCTGCGGACATTTTGTTATTGATGACTTGGCTGTCTGATACAAAGTGAAGCTCTACCGTATCCGCTACAGCTTTTTCATACAGCAAAGCTACACGCTTATCAAAGATATTTCTTGAAAGTCGGTCTACCTTGTCAAAACAAACCGCAACTTTTTCCTTCGTGTTGTTTATACATTCTATGATTTTATCAAACTCATCTCTTTTGGTTTTGTAAGCACTTTCATCAAAGCTAAAAGTTTCAATGACTGTATAGTCATTACGCTCGCAATAGTCCTGCATACGAGTAAGCTGTGCGGGCAAAGAATTGCCAGCTTCTTTTTGTTCTTCAGTTGATACTCGTGCGACTATGATTGCTTTCATAATCCGTATTTTTTTATTAGTATCTTTAGTTTGGTTTTATGTATGGTTTTGAGTTCAGTGTCATTCTCAACTAATTCAATATACTCATTAAAAAACTCCTTGGGTTTTGAAATTAGACGAAGGTAATACTTTAAGGTGTATAGCAAACCATTAACAATCAATTGACAGCCGTGTTTTTCTTTAATTTCAAAAATTATATCTTCAGTCTTTTTTCTGTCTTTTTCTAAAGTTCCTATATGCGAAAGTATGTAATATCTTTCTGGATTAAACCGAGCAATCTTCTCATAAGCAATTCTTACGATGTTTATATCAACCAATTTATCTAATTTAATTTCAACTACTTCAAATACTCGTTTTCCTTTCATTACTTGTATGTCGCCAGCACTTTTTGAGGTTCTGTCGGATGCGGTATGACTTCCTAATGGTGCGAGTTCGCAATCTTTATATCTGCCAATTTCTGAAAGTAGGGATTTATAAATTGCGTAAAATGCCAAAACGGGAAGTTTAGAACCCCCGTGAGTGCCGTATTTTTCAGTAAAGTGTCTTTCAAGAACTGCGATAATAGTTGAAATCATCAACTCATCGCCGTTAGATATTTTCTTAATTTCAATATGATTATTTTGCTTAAACAGAATTGCACTATTGAGGATAAGCCGTAACAAGTTTTCGGCGATGGTTTTATCTTTTTGAAGAGCGTCTACCACCATTAAAAATGCTTCTTTCATACCCTTTCCAGAAATCTCGCCTTTATAATCCTTAGTGTAAGGATATGGTTGCTCTAAACTCCTTGTAAGCCAGCCACTTTCAGCCATAGAAAGCAACCCTAATTCTTTTAGTGTCGGCGTAATATATTTTGTATCAATCGTTCTTGCAGAAAAACCATTTTTCATTTTACTCTGAAAATATCTTATATCTTGTTTTGGCTCTAATTGTTTATGAACAATTAGCGTTACTAAAACCGTATAAACCCCCTTATTTTTATCAATGTTGTCCGTTATGTTTTTTAGAAAAACCATTATCTTATCAGATATATTATCAATATCCGATACATCAAAGGATTTTTTATAAACTTCCACTAATTTTTCTTTGTGCGTCATAAAATTAAATCAATTGGGTTAGTATTTGTTTTCCGACTTCCTTTATCATTGGTATTGCTACAGCATTTCCTATTTGGTTATAACAAGAACCAACACTGCTGATTTTTTGAAAATGGTCAGGAAAACCTTGTAATTTAAAACATTCATTTAGGGTAAGTTTCCTAACCTTTTTGCCGTCATAAATCCAAAATCTTCCAGAGCTTTCTTGTGAGGGTATTGTTGGATGAGTGCCGTCAATAAAGTATATTCTATTGGGCTGTTTATGTACTCTTGATAAATGCTCGGTGTCTGGTCTTGTTCCGTTCACTCTAATTGACTTATTTCTATAGCCACAAAAAATTAAACCAGAAACTTGTTTTTTCCATTTGCTTTTTGGAAGAAGCGTATACTCACTCGGCTTCAAAAGCTCAAAATTATCATTTTTTTCCAAAATATCTTTTATTGTTTTACTTTTTGTTTTTGTAATTTTTGAAAAATCAAACCTTTTTTCTTTATGTCCAATAATAATTATTCTTTCTCTATTCTGTGCTAAACCAAAATCTTTAGCATTTAGTAAGTGCCACTCTGTTTGGTAGCCAAGTTCTTCTAAGTGTTTGATGATGGTTTTTAGAGTTTTTTTACTATCGTGGTCTTTGAGATGCTTAACATTTTCTAAAAATACTACTTCGGGTTGTTTTGTCTTAACTATCTCTAATATGCTGAAAAACAATGTTCCCCTTGTATCCTCAAAACCTTTCATTTTCCCCGAAATGCTGAAAGGTTGACAAGGAAATCCACCACAAAGAATATCGTGGTCTGGAATTGATTTTGGGTCAATTTTTGTAATATCTCCTTTTGGGTATTCACCAAAGTTCACTGCATAGGTCTTTACACATTCCTCGTCTATTTCTGAGGAAAAAACACATTTACCGTCAAGCTCTTCAAGAGCAAAGCGAAAGCCACCTATTCCTGCGAATAAATCAATAAAGGTAAACTTCGGGTTCTTTATTGTTTCTCTCTTTGTAAACAGCATAGTGTTATTTAGTGCTTACTCTTTTTAGAAACGCCTCAAACTCGGTCTTGTCTATGCGAAACTCACGACCAATCTTATACGCTTTTAAGCGACCTGCTTTTATGTAGCGGTAAATCGTCATAATGTTTACCTCTAATAATTTTGCTAGGTCTTCTGCCTTATAGAAATCTTTTTTCTTCATATTTTTTGATGACTTCATTGTACCTAATAATTATACTTTACACTGCTTTACATAGCAACTTTTCAAACAGTGGACAACTTTTTGTGCTTATACGGCTTAAACTCATCAAGTTTCTTGTCTATCTGTGTAACCCAATCTCGGAGCTTGTTTTTAGTTATTAGCTCACTGGCTTCCTGCATATCCTTTGCAATTCTATACCAAGTACGCTGATGCGACCTTTTACCGACTATTGAGCGTAATTCTCTCATTCCGTTTTCATCTTTGCCGAGCATAAACAATCCTAAAAGGTAAATGGCTCGGTTCGGTTTTATCTTTCTATCCGCAAGGTATAGCGTTCTTAAAATATCCTTTAAGCTCAATGAAATTGAAAATAGCCCAAGATTGCGTTCTTTGATGAGCTTTTTCCAATAATCGGTAACTACCTTTTGAGCCATTTCTTTACTAAATACATCTTTGAAAGTCGGATTTTTCGGATAACCCAATTGTTCAAGCACTTTGTTCATTTTCTGCTTATGGTTTAAGCGGACTTCAAAGCGTATTACTTCAAGCATCTCTTCTTTTTTTAATTCGCCAAACAAACTTTGCTGATAAAGAGGTTGGTCTTTGTCTATGGCTCGTTTCTTGTCTTTCCCTAAATCGGCAACCTTATCGTAAATCACAAGCTGATGCGAGGTAGTATGAGCGTATAAACTTTGTCCGTCATTGATATACCTTGAACGAGCAAAGTCAAAACTTTTGCGAAGATTTACCTTGTTCATCTCACTGATTAAGTGGTTAGTAGTATAGCCGTCTTCAAGTTTGATATTTTTACCGAAATGCACCGAGCTTATTGATGCGTTTTGCAGTACAATTTTTGATACAATAATGCCCATTGTTTTTAATCTGTCCTGCAGGGTATCAATGACTTTTGGAAAATCCTTATTTTCAAGTTCGTCTAGGTTATTAAGAAAGAGTAGTTTCGGTACTGAAAACTCTATGCGAACATTGGCATCTTGAGCGAAACCCTTTCGCTTGTATCCAGTCAAACGAGGAAAATATAGCCCGCTATCTAAATCTTTTTTTGAAGGATTTTTAACAAACTTTTCGTACTGCTCGGTTTTTGATTGCAAACTCCAAGAAGGTACGCCCGACTTGGTAAGGTCAAGCGAGGTTATTTTATCTTTTGGTATTAGTAAGCAAACTGTATCAATCATCTTTTTGTGTAGTATTAAGTTGATAAAGGGCAGGATTTATTCGCTTATCAACCTTTATAAGCAAATCAAAGAAGCCGACAAGATTGCGTTTGTCTTCAGGCGATAAGTCTAGTAATTTAGGACTTTCTTCTTGTTTTTCCTTGCTATTATCCTGCATAAAAATAACCCGTAGGTTATACCCACAGGTTATATGAAGCAGTGTTTGTAAATGTTGATTGCGATTTATAAATTATTCATCAACTTTTCTATATTTAGGATTTATTCGTGCCTTTGAAGTATTGCACTCAATAAAATCATCAATCTGGGTCTTTAAGGCAACCACATTGTTTATCTTCTGCCCTGCAAAATAAACCTTGTTTTTAGGCACAACTTTTTGGTCATCATCGTTATAGCCCCAATCTGTAAGTATCTCGTCATTATGTTTCCATTCATTGGTTTCTTCCTTGAGCAAGGTTTTCATCAGCAAAACAGCATCAGTTTCCTTGCCTTTCTTTGAGAGTTCAATTTCTTGTCCCGCAAAGCTCAAAATGCCTCTTTTGGCATCAAACTTTTCAAAAACATTCTTCGGGTTATCTTTCTTATAGCTGTTGTTTATTTCATCAATAAATGTTTCATCAAGAATTACATTCGCATTGATATATCGTATCGGCTCTTTATCGTAATCAGTTCTCTCGCTGTCAAAAGTTTTTTTTGGGTATTTCAAATCTTGCCAAACACTCACTACTTTTAGATAGCCCAGCTTCTGCAGTGCATAAACTGTATGGATAATGCAGAAGTCGGGTAGCTTTTTCAGCACACAATCAGCATCAATTTTTTCTTCAATGATGAAATTGTTGCCGTATATGGATATTTTTTTGTCGTCTTCAATCAGTTTTATAAGTGCCTTTTTCTGCGTTTCAAACTTGTAGTAGTTTTTCTTAGCAATAGCCAGCCGATTGTTTATAAACTTATCCAAGTACTTATCTATTTCGGTTCTAAAAATAGTTTCAATTTCTTGCGGTATTTTGTATTCAGAAGGGGTAAATCTAATATGTTCGTAAACGCCGTACCAAATCCACGAAACAGCACCAATATCGGTGAGTTTTACCTTTTTATGGCTCTTTATATCTCTTATTATTTTCAGTAGCTTTGCTTTTTCTTTCTCGGACTTCTTTCCCGCTTCTTTTTTGGCTTCTGCTATTTCCTCATCAAACTTATAGCCCTCTTCAATATCAACGGAAATCTCTAAGAGTTGCCCGCTCATAAATATCCGATTAAATAAAGTTCCTGCTTCTTCTTTCCCCGCACTTATATCCGAGAGCTCAAAAGAGGTTTCATCATCATCAATTTCCTTTTTTTCAATAACAAGGTCAAAAAACTTGATGAGAGTATAAAACTCTTGGTCTGTAAGGTGTTTGTCTGGCGAGTTGAGTATCATTCATACACTTTACTTTAGTTTACATATATTTTCAATACTGGTTCTGAAGTGCGGGCATAGGAAATAAACTCAAAATACCGCTAAACTCTAATTCGCTTTTAATACTAGCCCAATTAGCAGTTCTGAACTTGTCCAGTGTTCGGAGCCAAGAAACTAGATACGAACTCGGATTTTGAAGACGAGTTCGTATCGTATTCTATGGCTCCCAAATTAAATCAGCAACAAACTTTTGAAATTATTTTACCGAATCTGATACACAAATCCAAAAAGCGAAATCTGAAATGATGCGCCCCGCCACTATTTTTCTGGGGCAAAGGAGGCGGGGCGATGGACTCGCCCGCGCGGAGGAGGGTGAGAAGCGTAGCTTCGCAAGGCCGGAGCGAGCGAAGGCGAGTGAGGAGGGGTCGCGGAATTTTCTAGTAGGAAAATATCCGTGACCTGGGGAGGAATCCGCGCGGGCTTCGGCTTTCTTCTTTTGGCGAATTTCGGGCTAATAAGTTCATAAATACATTATATCCTAATTTGGGATTATACTGTAATAGGATATATCATACAAACAAGTATGAATAAGTCTGTTTATACAAAAGACTATAAGGAAATCATAGAACGCTTGAAAACAGCGCGTATTGAAGCTGGGCTTACACAGCAAGAGGTTGCAAAGAAACTTGGTAAACCCCAATCGTATATCTCAAAAATTGAATCCGGCGAAAGACGTCTTGATGTTGCAGAAATGAAGAAATTTGCAGAGATATACAAAAAGCCGTCTTCATATTTTTTATAATATATGTTAGTACAAAAATTCGATAATTTTTTACAATCAGTTGACCTTAAATCCTATCGTGATAAGTATAGACCTATTAAAATTGTGGAAATGGATTTACCTAAAGAAGTTCAGGCAATCAATATGCTCTACAAGGTGTATTGGGATCAAAAGAAATTTTTATCTTTTGAAGATTTTTATAAAGAGTATTCAAATTCGCAAAAAACAGAAATTGAATCTTTTAGACAAAAAATAACAATGTGCAAAGATTGTTTTTATCGCGGACTTCCTGCAAGGATTTATAGAACATGGGCAAGTATTATTACTCAAATACACACCGGTTATGTAGCGGAGTCAGTTTTCGGTGAAGGTACGGTTGCAATGTCGGGCGAGCTTGACCATCAAGGAGCTGATTTTCAAGTTAGATATAAAGGAAAAATTTTAAACTACCAAGTTAAAAAGAAATCATTTAGTGGAGAAGTGAGGCGTGGTAAAGGTGGAGTTAAAAATAAAATAGAAGGGCAATTTATTGATATTAATTACGAAGTTCCAAGTAGTAATTATTTCGAAAACCCAAAGAAAAAAGATGGCGGATATAAACTCCCATATAAAAGATTCCAAGAAAATAAGGAATTGAAAAGATTCGCTAATGGTTTTGTTGTTTTCGCTCCTTATGCTTTTGAACAAAAGAAAAAAGAAATAGACGAAGCTCTAAAATAATTTAGCAACCAATTTTTTATTATCTACCATTTTTTCTGCTAACCTTACATAATCTGGATTGATCTCAAAACCAATATACGATTGCCCTAATTCTTTTGCCGCCGCACACTCCGAGCCAGTCCCGACAAAAGGTACTAATACAACGCCATTTTTTTTTGGCATAGCAGATTTTATCAATTTTTTAGATAGTTCAAATGGTTTTTGTGTTGGGTGCTTCATTATTTCATGACCATCATGATTTTTCAGTTGTCGTGGTTCGCAAACAGAATCACAAGTTTTACACAAAAACCATCTCTCAATCATTCCGGCCCCACCGGCAAGAGCAGGAATTTTGATAACATCTCTCGGTAAAGCTCCGCCTTCGTGGGCTTTATAAACGGTTTCTAAACCACTACTACTAAATCTTCCTAGTGTTCCTTTTCTTACCTTTCCAGCGGCTCCGTTTAGAAAACCATCCGTGTATGGTTCTCTAACTTCATCTCTGTTGAAAACTGGCTTATCTTTCCATGCGCAAATTATGGCCTCATGACTTCTTTGCCAGAAATTGAGAGAAGCAACATTTTTATTTGTATAATGCCAAATCAACCATCGTTTTTGTATCGGAATTTCGATTGAAAGATACGCTAAAATTTCACTAAACCCGTAAATAAACATTGTTCCATTCGGTTTTAGAATTCTTATACTTTCATTTATCCAACTTTTACACCATTCTACATATTCCCCGAGTTCTCGTTTGTCTATATTGTTGCCAAAATCTTTTCCGATATTATAGGGCGGATCAATTATGACGACATCACAACTTTCGACGGGAAGTTTCCTTAGTTCTTGAATAGCATCTCCTAAAATTATTTGATTGAGCGGTAGTTTCTTTTCTTTTCTTACTTCTTTTGTTGTTATAATTTTTTCTGCCTGTAATTCTTCCTCATTTTTTATAACATCAATAACAACACCTTGAATTTTAATATTACGATCTTTTCTTATAATAATTGGTTCAAAAGTTTTATTAGCAGGTTGTAATCGAATATACCCCCGCTCTTTATAAAACTTTTTGAGTGTTGCTTCGTGGTTATCTATGAGCGCAACGATACGCTCTCCATTTTCTGCAACATTCTGCTGTTTTACCAATACGACATCTCCGTCTTTTATATTTTCATCAATCATACTATTGCCCATTACACGCAAAGCATAAAGATTGCCACCGCTGGGCAATATATTTTTAGGAACAGCAATAAATTCATTTTCACGTATTACCTCTATTGGCTCTCCTGCGGCGATAGTTCCTAAAAGCGGAATTTTGACCATCGGCTCTTTAGACGCAACGCTAATGGTACGAGCTTTATTTTCTATATTACCTAAATAGCCACCCTTCTTGAGTTTTGAGATATGAAAATGGATAGTTGAAACAGAGGCGAGTTTAAGTCGTTTTCTAATTTCCTCAAATGAAGGAGAGTATCCTTTCTTTGTCGTGTAATTTTCTACAAAGTCGAGGACTTCTTTTTGGCGTTTTGTAAGCATATAGATTTGACTTGTTTACTATACATCAATTATAATAGAACAAAAGTAGAAAATCAAAGCAAAGTTATCCACATGTCTACCAATAATCACAAAACAATATGATTTTTCGTAATCCATTAAGAAAAGAGAATATTTTATTAAAAAACTCTTTGCAAAATAAAATTGTTTCATTAAACAAAATTATTAAGCCAGCTTTTAATTTTGGACTTGTAACTAGAAAAGATAATCCGAAGGAGTATTTTGCTTCAAGTGTCCTAAATAAAATATATTCTTTAAATGTATCAACAGAAAATAGTCTCTTTACCAATGATGTTTTCCTATCTATATACCTTTACAGATATGTTTATGAATTGTATATAAAAACCTTCTACATATTTTCTGGTTCGTCAGAAGAACAAATTTTATTTAGATTGAATGAGTTTTTTGATAATAAAAAATGGAATCTTAAAGAAGTTTTGAACGAGATAAAAGATAGTTTTTTACCGCCAAAATTTAAAGAAAGCCATGATGAAAAATATAGATCAATTTGTAGATTTGTTCATCCTAATCATGAAAGTTTCAAACTACATCTTAACAGAACTGACGATCAACAATTTGAATTTTTGGTCCCCAATATTAACTTAGCAATTTGGCACAGTGTTGGAATAATTAAACTATTTTCAGATGCAAAATTGTTAGGTTTTGATAAAAATATCAATCAAGTAGATTTGGTGTCATTACAAAAAGAGTCAAGAATATTGAGTATCTTTTTGTTCGCTAGCCCAAAATTCGCCAAAAGAAGAAAACCGAAGCCCGCGGCGGATTTCTCCCCAGGTCACGGATATTTTCCTACTAGAAAATTCCGCGACCCCTCCTCACTCGCCTTCGCTCGCTCCGGCCTTGCGAAGCTACGCTTCTCACCCTCCTCCGCGCGGGCGAGTCCGTCGCCCCGCCTCCTTTGCCCCAGAAAAATAGTGGCGGGGCTGGGCTTCGCTTTGCGACGCTCCGTATTTTGGTGAAAAAACGAATTCTGAAACTTGGCTGCGGGGTTAGGACTCGAACCTAAATGACAACATCCAGAGTGTTGCATCCTACCATTAGATGACCCCGCAATATTTATTATATTATCATATTTGGATTAAAAGATGTCGGGCACTTTTTTGTATTAAATTATATAGAAAAATCTTATGCGTAGAAATATCTAATTTCTAATTCCTAATTTCCAATCAATATCTAATGCCTAATAAATTTTGACAATGTTAAACATCTATCATTTAATAATTATAAATAACGATTTTTTACCAAACAATTTTTGTTTTACTATAAATTACAAAATATAAAAATTTAGGTCTTTGAATCGCAAAACTTCTTTATCTTCTAAATATTTTTGCTCAAATAGACCGTAAATTCTTGCATTTTGTAATTCAAAAAATTTACTTAAAATCACTTTCTTATTTATAAATATCACGCGTACTAATATCTAAAAATAAAATTTCCTTATAAATTCTAAATTATTTTTGATTTTTGATTGTCTTAACACATACTTCTATGAAGGCCGTGAAAAGCGGGTGTGGACGAAGCGGCCGCGCCTGAAATTCTGGATGAAACTGGACAGATAAAAAAAATGGATGTTTATCAAGAGAAAGTTCAACTATTTCCATAAGCTTTCCGTCCAAAGATACTCCAGAAAACACCATACCGCCCGATGATAATTTTTCAATATATTCAGGATTTACTTCATAACGATGTCTGTGTCTTTCTTCAATTATATTTTTACCGTATGCTCTTCGGGCAATAGTTCCTTTTTTCAGCCGCGCTTCGTATGAACCAAGACGCATTGTGCCTCCGTAATTATTTTCCGTTAATTTCTTTTTTTGGTCCGGCATTATGTCTATCACCGCGATTTTTGTTTTTGGCTCAATTTCAACAGTATTAGCGTCTTTCATTCCTAAGACATTTCTTGAATATTCAATTATTGCCAATTGCATTCCGTAACAAATTCCAAAATATGGTTTTTTATTCTCGCGCGCCCATTGAATTACTTTGAGTTTGCCTTTCGCTCCCGTCTCACCAAAACCGCCAGGTATTAAAATACCATCATATTTTGACAGAGATTTTAATTTGTTTTTATTGATTTCAAATTCTTTTGAATCAAGCCAATGGAGTATCGGTTTTACTTCAAACTCGTAAGAAGAAAATTTTAAAGCTTCTATTATGGAAATATAAGCGTCGGATAATAAAAAATCTCCCGTATTAAAATATTTTCCGACTATCGCGATATTTACTTTCTTTTTACTTGTCGAGGTTTTTTTACTTTTTTTAATAAAATTTTTCCATTTTTTAAAATCTGTATTTTTATCAACTTTGTCAAAATTAAGAAGTTTGAGCGTTATGTCTCCAAGATTATTTTTTTCAAAATTAACGGGAACATCGTAAATACTTTCAATATCAGGCGCTGATATTACATACTTTTCTTGTACGCTACATGATGCCGCTATTTTTTCTTTTCGTTTTTTATCAAGCGGTCTTTCGCTTCTTGCTATTATAATATCCGGCTGAACACCGTATGAATTCAAAAGCCGCGTGGCATTTTGCGTCGGTTTTGATTTCATTTCACCGAGTTTTTTTGGTATAGGCAAATAACTCATCATTATAAAAAGAACATCGCCTTGCTTTTTAACATTAAGAACACGCGCCGCCTCTATAAACATTATATTCTGATAATCACCTATCGTGCCTCCTATCTCTATAATGGAAATATCGGAACCATTTCTTTCCGCCGCTTTGTTTATTCTGTTAATTATTTCGTCGCGAATATGCGGTATAGCTTCAACGCATTTTCCTTTATAACCGAGATTTCTTTCTTTTTCAATAACGCTCTTATACACCATACCACTTGTAATATAATCATCTTTTGTCAAATCTACATTCAGAAATCGTTCATAATTACCCATATCCTGGTCGCACTCTAAACCATCTTTAAGAACAAAGACCTCTCCGTGTTCAACAGGATTCATAGTTCCCGCGTCAACATTTAAATACGGGTCTATTTTAATAAGATTTATACCGAAACCTTTTGTCTGCAATATATTGCCCAATGAAGATGCCGCTATTCCTTTGCCGACACCGGACATAACTCCACCTATAATAAATATGTATTTATGATTGTGTTTTTTTCTATTCATTCTCTGTTTTTGAGATACTTTCTAACAGCTAAATAACTTGATATTGCTCCAAGTAGTATTCCGGTACTAAAAATAATAAGAAATATTTTAGAAAATGTGTTTATATAATAATCAAATAAATTCATACCGCCAAAAAAATCTTTCGTAATCGGTCCAAGCCAAATTGTAAGTGGATAAAAAAGAATTAGCGTTATTATGGCGGATACTATACCATACATTATTCCTTCAAAAACAAACGGACCTCGGATATACGAATTGCTGGCGCCGACAAGTTTCATTACAGAGATTTCATCACGAGCGGTATAAATAGCAAGTTTAATAGTGCTAAAAGTAATTATAATAGAAGCAATTACAAAAATTACTGTAATAATAAATCCAAGTATCTTCGATGAATCAATAATCTTTGTAAGCTTATCAATGGCGTTTTTATTCTTGAAAGGATTTACATCGTCTATGATAGGTATCCCGTCTGTCGCGGATAATGCGCTTTTGTTTTTAAGAAATTCCACAATACCTTCATATTGCGATATTTCTTTTGCTTTTATGTTTAAATTCGCGCCAAGAGGATTTTCACCAAGTTCTTCAAGCGCTTGCAGTGTAAGCTGGTCGTCTTTATGCCGCGTTTTAAATTGCTCAAGCGCTTTTTCTTTAGACATATATTCAACAAAAGCGACTTCCGGAAGTGTTTCTAAAGATTTTTTAAACTCAAGGATATCTTCTTCTTGAGCGTTTGTTACAAAATATACTTTTACATCAACTTTATCTTTTATCTGATTAAGCGACGCTTCAAGTGTTGCTCCAACAAATATAAGCAAACCAATAACAAAGAGCGTCATTGTCATCACTAAAATTGAAGCAAATGAAACAAATCCATTTCTCCAAAAATTCACAAAGCCCGATTTTATTATTCTTTTTGTGTTAGTCCATAACATATATTGATTTCAATTTTATATTTTTATACCGTGTTTTTTATTTTTCATTTTGTGTTTGTTACAGCGCATACTTTCCTTTTTTATCATCTCTTATAATCCTGCCTCCATCCATTGTAATAACTCTGCCTCCGACAGAATCCACAACACCTTTATTATGAGTAGTCAAAAGAACAACAGTGCCAAGGTCATTTATTTTTTTAAGTATCTGAACAACATCGTATGTGTTTATAGGGTCTAAATTTCCGGTTGGCTCATCCGCGATTACAATATCAGGCTGATTTACAATAGCACGGGCTATCGCAACCCGTTGTTTTTCTCCTCCGGAGAGTTCGCGCGGAAAATTCCATACTTTATCTCCAAGATCAACGAGCTCAAGGACATGCGGCACATCAGACGCTATTTCATCATCTGTACTTCCTGCCGCTTCCATAGCAAATGCGATATTTTCATACGCTGTCTTATTTGGTAAAAGTCTAAAATCTTGAAACACAGCGCCCGTTCTTCTTCTAAAATTGTTTAATTCCGATTTTGAAAAATTATGTATATCTGATGATTCAAAAAATACGCTTCCGCCAGACGGTCTTTCTTCCGCAAGGAGCATTTTAATAAGTGTTGTTTTACCAGCGCCTGAATGTCCCACGATTGATATAAATTCTTTTGGAGCGATAGAAAGCGTTACATTATCAAGAGCGGTGGAATCTCCGTTATAAATTTTTGAAACTTGGTCAAAATAAATCATAAAAATACTATAAAATGCAAAATAAAAATTAAGAGCGGAATCAAAAATTCAAAATAATCTTAATTATCTTTTAGTATTACTTTGCATTTATTGTGGTTTTTCGTGTTTTTTGTTTTTAATCTTTCGTCTCTCTTATTTTACTCTAAATTTTTTTCCGCGTCCAGAAATTCTTGAATATCTCCATTCAAGACCTTGTCGGTATCACGAATTTCCACATTTGTTCTGTGGTCTTTTACCATTTTATATGGGTGAAGCACAAAAGAGCGAATCTGATTTCCCCATTCTATATCAATTGTTTTGCCGATAGAAAGTCCTTTTTTCTCCTTTTTTCTGTCTTCTTCTAACTTTTTAAAAAGTTTGCCTTTTAATAATTCAAGCGCTTTTTCTCTATTTTGCGCCTGCGAGCGTTCCGATTCAATATGCGCGGTTAAACCTGTTTTCTTATGAACTATTCGCACCGCCGTTTCGCGTTTGTTCACATTTTGTCCACCCGGACCGCTTGAACGGGCAAATTGAATATCAATATCATCTTCCAAAATTTTAATTTTCGCGGTTTTTGAAAATTTCGGGACGACTTCAACCATTGAGAAAGAAGTGTGCCGAAGTTTTTTTGCGCTGAAAGGTGATATACGAACAAGACGATGAACACCGGATTCATTTTTTAAAATCCCGTAAGAATTTTTTCCTATTGTTTCAAATGTAATATTTCTGTATCCTCCGTGGTCATTTTTATTTTTATGCAATATATATATTTGCCACCCTTTCTTTTCTATAAATTTCTTGTACATAGAAAAAAGCATCGCTGAAAAATCCTCAGCGTCATCGCCTCCGGCGCCTGAAAAAATAGTAATAATGGCGTTTGAACTATCGTATTTACCGACCTCTTGTTCATCCGCGCGCAATTTATTCAATTCTTTAATTACCGCCGTCGCTTTTTCTTTATTATTCCAAAAATCAATGGCTGACATCTGTTCTTCAAGTTCTTTAATTTTTTGTTTTATATTTTTTCCCATGGAGCCGACCCGGGGAATCGAACCCCGAACCTACGATTTACGATACCGTTGCTCTACCAATTGAGCTAGGTCGGCTTTATTAAATTTTAACTTTTTTGAAATATCTTTCCTGTCTTGGAGCCGCCCGCCGGGATTGAACCGGCGACCTTGTCCTTACCATGGACACGCTCTGCCAACTGAGCTAGGGCGGCGTAATAATTAAGTATATCGCAAATCCGTCTTTTTTGGTATTATGATAAAAAATGAAGCCAAACTTAAAAACATGGGTTGAGATTGACAAAAAAGCCGCACTTTCTAATGTAAAAACAATTCGCTCAATCTTAAAGAAAAAGACGCGGCTTTACGCTGTCGTGAAATCAAATGCGTATGGACACGGGCTTCGTGAATTTTCACTTATAGTCAACGACAAAGTTGACGGCTTTTGCGTGGACAGCGCGCGTGAAGGAAAAACATTGCGCGAAGTCGGTATAAAAAAACCGATTCTTATCTTGGGTCCGACACTTTCAAATGAAGAAATAAAACTTGCCACAGAAAATAATCTTGAAATCACAATATCAACATTTGAAGCGCTTAAACAAATCTCCGTGATAAAAACAATAAAGGAAAAACCTTTCTTTCAAATAAAAGTTGATACAGGAATGCACAGACAAGGATTTTTTGTAAAAGATTTGCAAAAAGTTATCAGAATTATAAAAAGTGATAATTTGAGCAAGAAGTTAAAAGGAGTATATACTCATTTTGCGTCCGCAAAAGATGTTACTTATCCGCATTACACAAAGAATCAAATTGAAAAATTTAAAAAAGTTCAAACTATGTTTAAAAAATTTGGTTTTAATAATATCATATTTCATTCATCCGCAACCGGAGGAACTGTTTTATATCCTCAATCGCATTTTGATATGGTAAGAATTGGTATCGGACTATATGGCTATTTTCCTTCCAAAGAAAGCGGAATCCAGCATTCTTTGATAAATAAAAAAATACTTCTTTTGAAACCTGTATTAAGCTGGAAAACAAAAATAAGCGGGATTAAAAAATTAAAAAAAGGAGATTTTGTTGGATATGATTTAACTGAAAAAATAAATACTGATACCTCTATAGCGGTAATACCTATCGGATATTGGCATGGATTTTCGCGGGCTCTGTCGCATAAAGGACAAGTACTGATAAAAGGCGAAAAATGTAAAGTTATCGGAAGAGTATCTATGGACATAATAACCGTAAATTGCGGAAATATAAATACTCGTGTCGGAGATATCGTTACAATAATTGGCAAAAGCGGCAAAAAAATATTTACCGCAGATGACCAAATGGATATTGCCGATACTTTTATTTATACTTATGAAATTATCACAACAATAAATCCTCTTATAAAAAGAATTGTTGTTTAATAATATTTTTATTAAACTTGGACATTGAATATCTAAGTGTGGAGTCGGCTTCGCGCCGCCTCAGTTTAAGTCCCCGTCGCGGTAAAACACAAAAATCCAAATGCTTCGTATTTGGATTTAGCGTTTTATGCGCGAGCGATGGGACTTGAACCCACAACCTCTGCCGTGACAGGGCAGCACTCTAACCAGTTGAGCTACGCCCGCATACAAAAATATTATAACAGAAAATAAGAAGATTGTCGCGTTTTTATTATTGAAAATCACAAATTATAAATAAAACTTCTCCAACCAATCAGTGACCATCCTTGGTGTTCTTTGGTAATTGCCTTCTTAATATACTCCGATGTCGCGCATTCCATAATTTCAAGTGTCGAGGGCGAGAATTGAACTCACGACCTCAGCTTTATGAGTGCTGCGCTCTAACCAACTGAGCTACCCCGACATACAGTAAAAAATACCATTTTTATTGATTAAATTCAAGATATTAAATTCTTAAAATATTGAGATAAAACTTTAGTCCGCTTCAATTTGTCTACAAAAATCCAAGAACTATCCAAGGACAGTCCTTGGATAACACCACTATCCAAGGACAGTCCTTGGATAACACCATGATAATCTGTAGATTAAATCTTGAGTTTTTTTTATATTTAATGTATTGTATTATTTATAGCGGAGTGGAGAAGTAGTATCTCGGGAGGCTCATAACCTCCAGCCCTAGGTGCAAATCCTAGCTCCGCAACAAGTAAAGATGTGTGCGTATGTGTGTTATATATTTTGAATCTTAAATATTCAAGTCTTCAAAAAATTTAATTCTCAACGCTTATATAAATCCAAATTCTTCAAAAACCTGTCTATATAAATCTATCACTCTGCGTGCTTCTCTTTGTGTTAGGATATAATCAGAGCCGGCATGAGCTATAATATTTCTTATTTTATGAGCTTCCCATGCTTGGTCTAATGTATTAAAATCGCTTCTCTCAATCTGCTTGAGCTTCTCGCCAAGCCCCTCTCCTTTATGCCCGATCATTGTAACCATATCGTCAAGTATTGTATCAGCTTCAATTATAGCAAGACGCCAATTATTATGATTATCCGATAAAATAAGTTCCAGCAATTGATTCCATTTTTGCCTTTTCTTTTCTTCCGCTCCTTTTGCCACTATTATTTCGCTAAATTCTTTTTTTTCATTTTGTCTAATTTGATAAATTCTTATAATTGAATAAATAGTGCCGGCAATAAATAACAATATGAGTATTGTTGATACGGGTTTTATCTTGTCAAAAAATCCGACAAATCCTTCTCCGCCAATTCTGCATACATCGGTAATACATTCATATATTTTCAAATACGCATATTCTAAATTTAAAAATGTAATTTCTTTCATAATCTCTTTGAATTGCAAAACTTGCTTATTAACATTATATTTCTTAAATTACGAAATGCAAAAATTTACAGTCTATTTGAACAAAAATATTTAGAAGATAAAGAATTTTTGCAAAATGAGGACCTAAATTTTTGCATTTCGTAATTCATAGTATATTATTATTTTTCATCCAAAAAGTCCCTGCCTATATTAAATAATATATCTTCTTTCATATACGGCGTCATTATCTGAAGACCAACAGGAAGTTTTGCTTGCCCGCGCGCTACAATGCCGGACGGAATAGAAATAGCAGGCATACCAGTTAAATTTGCCGGTACCGTGAATATATCGGCTAAATACATAGAAAGTGGATTGCTTTTTTCACCGATTTTGAACGCCGGTGTCGGAGTGGTCGGTGTAATTACGGCACTGACTTCGGAAAACGCTTTATCAAAATCCGATTTGATTATATTGCGAACCGCATTTGCTTTATTATAATACGCTTCATAATATCCCGATGAGAGAATATGCGTTCCAAGCACAATCCTTCTTTTAACTTCAATGCCAAACCCCGCCTCGCGTGTTTCAAAATAATCTTCTGTCATATCTGTTCCTTCTTTGCGCAAACCATATCTCACCCCATCAAAACGCGCCAAATTTGTGGATGCTTCCGCAGGCATAATAATATAATAAACAGCGAGGGAATGTTTTATATTCGGCAGAGTAATTTCTTTAATTTTATATCCTAACGATTTCAATTTTTCAATTGAATCATTAAAGTTTTCAAAAATATCTTTATCTATACCGTCACTTATAAAATCTGTGGGAATTCCTATTATTTTTTCTTCCCTGTCTTCTCCGCTAATTCGCGGGTTCTTATCAAATAGCGAGGTGGAATCCATCTTATCATTGCCTCTGATTGCGTTAAATATAATCTCAACATCACTTACGGTTTTGCCTATAGGACCAATTTGGTCAAGGGACGAACCCATAGCGATAAGTCCGTATCTTGAAACAGCGCCGTATGTCGGTTTAAGACCCACAACACCACAAAAACTTGCCGGCTGGCGAACAGAACCGCCTGTATCAGAGCCAAGAGCTGCCAGCGCGCCGAGGAACGCAACGGATGCTGCGGAGCCGCCTGATGAACCACCCGCAACCCGCTCCATATCATAAGGATTTTTGGTAACGCCAAACACGGAATTTTCCGTTGAACTTCCCATAGCAAATTCATCTAAATTTGTTCTGCCGACAAATACCACTCCAGCGACTTTTAACTTTTTTATAACAGTCGCGTCATATATAGCGGTATAATTTTCAAGTATCTTTGAACCTGCTGTAACTCGTTTCCCTTGATATAAAATATTATCTTTAAGAGCGAGTGGTATACCGGTTAAAATTGATATTTCTTTTTTATTTTTTATTTTATCATCGGCTTCGGCGGCTTTTTCTAATATATCATCATAAATTTCCAGATAAGCGTTTATTTCTGAATTTCTCTCTTTAATATTTTTGATGCAATTTTCCGCAAGCTCTACTGCGGAAAAATCACCTTCTATAAGGTGTTTATTTGCTGTTTTTATGTCTAATTTTTTTATATCAATCATAATAAGTATGGATTGCAATCTTCAATATCTCTAAATCATGAGCTTACCGCAGGCATAATTCTTAAAAAATATCGCGCAGGCGGCAAACTTAGTAATCAATTTTTAATACCTTAATTTACAAATATTTAAAAATTCTTAAATTATAAATTTAATAAAAATTAGAAATTAAAAATTCAATAAAGATTTGGCTTTTTATTCCAAATTTAAATTAAAGTATCTTTTTAACTCTAATGTAATTATCTTTTTTATCGGGAGCTTCTTTCAAAATCTTTCCCGTGTAAATGCCGCTCTTATGTGGTTCGCTGTCTTCGCGCATAATATTTACAAATCGTGAATTTAAAAAATTATCGCCTTGCAAATTAGCAGAAATTTTTTGTATTTCAGACACATACTCAAAAATATTCTCAATATCTTTACTAAGTTTTTTCTTCTCTGCGTCTGTAATCTTAATTCTTGAAAGTTTAGCGAGTTTTTCTATTTCTTTATCGTCAATTTTCATAATATATTATAAATTACCATGAATTACAAAATTCTGTGAATTACGAAACGCAAAAATTTAGGTCCTCGGGTCGCAAAATCTCTTTGTCTTCTAAATGTTTTTGCTCAACCAGACCATAAATTTTTGCGTTTCGTAATTCAAGAAAAATTATTATATCATAATTTACGATACTTTGCCCAAAATATCCAATGTTAAAGCGAAACCTTGACATTGAATAAACGACCTCATATTTTAACTCTGTTGAATATAATTTATAAATTCTATTTCGTCTATAATTTTTACACCAAGTTTTTTCGCGTTGTCATATTTTGACCCGGGTTCTTTTCCAACCACAACGAAATCGGTATTTTTGGAAATCGAATTTAAAACATTGCCGCCAAGCGCGCGGATTTTATTTTTTGCCTCGTAACGGGACATATTATCCAAAATACCAGTAAACACAAAAGTTTTTCCGTTTAGCGATAATTTCCGAAAAGGGCGGTTTTTATCTATTTTTTGTATTTTTTTTATTGTTATATATTTTAGCAAACGATTTAATAGCAATTTATTGTTTTTATCTTTAAACCAGTCGTAAATTGAGCGCGCCACGACAACGCCTATGCCCTGAATGGTTTCAAAATATTTAATTGAAGTATTTTGTATTTTTTCAATCGTATTAAAATATTTCGCAATGTCATATGCTGTTTCCTCGCCTATGTGGTCAATGGATAATGCGGTTAAAAACTTCGTAAGTTCAATATTTTTCGCGTTTTCTATTTCAAAAAGTAGATTATCTGCGGATTTATCGGCAAATCCTTCAAGCTCCAACAGGTCGCCTTTTTTCAAAGTAAATATATCATCAAATTCGGAAATTAAATTTTTCTCCATAAGATGAGCTATAATTTTAGGTCCAAGT